>Ga0208669_1000701_pt1 | contig 13102 bp, 20 predicted proteins | sample 21_taG_FD_184095 | JGI IMG/M metagenome (GOLD analysis project Ga0208669, IMG submission 184095) | Marine viral communities from the Subarctic Pacific Ocean - 21_ETSP_OMZ_AT15319 metaG (SPAdes) (version 2) | ecosystem: Environmental > Aquatic > Marine > Oceanic | place: Pacific Ocean | collected...
TCATCAATATAACCTCTACTATTCTTTTCTATACCGTGCTGGTTGTGCCATCTTCTAAATACATTGTGATGTACTATAACCTTATCACCAATTTTTATATCTGTATCACCAACTGTAGGTATTGCTTTTACTATAGCTTCTCTACTAACATACTGGTGATTGAATATCTCTGTATTAACTATCAGTTCTTTACCTTCTATATCTTTTGTATTGTTGTATCTTGATTTTACTGGTGTTACAACAAAGTTGTAAACCGACTTCATTAATACTGTAAGTTATATTCTACAGATACAGCCATATTTTTGTTAAAGTCTTTCCAAGGCAGAACATCTTTACCTTTTCTAATATACACGCTGTACTTATCGTCTTCTTCTAAGATGTCACATATAGTATGACCACCATACACTTCTTGCCCAACGGCATAGTGCATGGCATCATTCTTATAATCTTTACCGATACTAATCTTCCTTATTAGCTTCGACATCTTCTACTTCTGTTATAGTACCGTCTTGTATATTAACATTTACTTTACCATACTCTTCTTCAAGCTCTGCTTGAAACTTTGAAAGATCTTCTCTCATTTTAGATAAATCGTGAAGTACAATATGTTTTTGAGTTTCGATCTGCCCAACTCTAGTAGTTGCACCGTTCATCGCTCCTACAATTTCTTGTAGTGTTTTTAACTGCTCGTCAGTTACTTTTAGGTCTTCTGTTTTTTTTGCCATTTTATTTAATTTAAGTTAATTTAATTTAGTTTATAAAGATAAATCTTCTATCTTCTTTTTTTGCTCAGCTGATAGTTCTTTTACAAAAGCTGGGATAGCCATTTTAATTTTTAAATGACGTTCGTTTCTACTAAGCGTATCAGCGTCGTAGTTTTTTTCAGTTCTATCTTTTGTTGCAATAGCTCTCATAGCTATTACAATGTCGTAAGAATTAAAAGCTGGAGCTACATCCGCTGCGTAGTCTCTATTATCTATTGCTTCTATTGCCATAATTGTTTATTTATTTATTGTTTATTTGTTATTATATAATTACTTGTTTTTCAGTGCTTTTACTTCTTCTGATAGCTCTTGTACTGCTTTTACAAGCACAGGGATTAACCTACCATATGTTGCTTCTAGTTTATCAGGGTTACTTTCATAAACTAACCTTGTATATTCGTCGTCAACCTTTTGCAAATCTTGCGCAATAAATCCTACGTCTTTTACACCTACTCTACCACCATCTCTTTGATCCCATTCAAACGTTACAGGTTTTAAAGACTCTAAAAGCTCTAGACCATAAACAGAGTCTTTAATATCTTTTTTGTCACGTTTATCTGATAAAACAGTTATATCAACTTGACATCTTAATGCTGTTATACTACCATTACCTAAAGTAATTTCATTATCAACACCTACGGCAGAAGCCGCAGTGTTATAACCTATTATAATATTATTATCACCAGTTGTAAGAGCATCTCCAGCATAACCACCCACCATAGTGTTGTGGGTACCTGTTGTCACCGCTTTTCCAGTGTCAAACCCAACAGCTACGTTAAACGCATTTGAACCAGTGTCTTGATCTTGTAAAGTTTGATAACCTATTGCAACGTTTCCACTACCAGTATCTTCTGAACCTAAAGCATTTACACCAATAGCTATGTTGTAAGCACCTGAAGTTAAAGCATCACCAGCTAAACTACCTACTAAAGTGTTTTGCTCGCCTGTTGTTATTGATTGGCCAGCTTTGTAACCTACAGCTGTATTATACATGTCCGCGCCTGCAGAGCCAGCACTTTGTGCGTTTAAAGCGTCTCTACCAATAGCAACATTATAATCCCCAGCATTTGCAGCACTTAAAGAGCCAGTACCAACAGCTACATTATCTTTTCCCGTTGTTAAAGCATCTCCAGCAAAACTTCCTACAAACACGTTTGATGTACCAGTGGTCATAGAAAGACCAGCGTTTGTTCCAATAGCAACGTTAAACCCTGTAGTGTCAGCACTGTTATAAGTGAATAAAGCTTGATAACCTATAGCAGTGTTGTAATCACCTGTTGAATTACCTGATAAAGATCCATAACCTAAAGAAGTATTACCTTCACCGGTTGTTACAGCATCTCCAGCTAATGATCCAACTAGAGTATTATTAATACCTGTTGACACACTATAACCAGAACCATATCCTACAGCTGTATTGTGTCCTTCAGCCCCAGCTAGTTGATTCTCTAAAGCCGAAGCTCCTACCGCGGTATTTCTTCCATGTGCGGTTTCTGAAGATAAAGCTTTATAACCTATTGCTACATTTTCTTGACCTGCTGTAAGCGCGTCTCCTGCATGTCCACCCACTATAGTGTTTTTAACACCTGTTGTTATATCGTTACCCGCTTCATAACCTACAGCTGTATTATATGCATCAGCACCAGCGTTTTGATTTTGTAAAGCAAAATTACCAATAGCTACGTTGTAACCATGTCCATCTTCATCACTTAATGTTGCATAACCTACAGCCACGTTGTGACTACCGTCTGTTAATGCATCTCCAGACAAACCACCAATTAATGTATTAAAAATACCCCCTGTTATAGCCGCTCCAACGTTGTGACCTACAGCGGTATTAAAAGCATTGCCATGGTAATTTTGATTTAATAAAGCTTGATGGCCTATTGCAACACTCTTGTTACCTGTGTCTTCTGTACTAAGAGCTGTATGTCCTATGGCAATATTATAATTACCTGTAGTTAAAGCATCACCAGCCAAACCACCTATAATTGTATTTTGCACACCTGATGATACTAATTTACCAGCATTGTGACCAACAGCTACGTTGTAACCGCTATCATCGTGATTTAAATCTCTTAAAGCCTCTCTACCAATAGCTATATTTCTAGAACCAGTGTCTTCCGTTGAAAGAGCGTTGTAACCCATTACAATATTATCAATACCTGTTGTTAAAGCATCACCGGCAAGCGCACCAACAAGAGTATTTGCTGTACCTGTTGATACATTTGTTCCAGCATAATAACCTACAGCTACGTTATACATGTCTTGACCGGCGCTACCAGCGTTTTGTGCGTTTAATGCGGCTCTACCTATAGCAACATTTTTGTTACCAGCGTGGTCAGCACTTAAAGAATGCATACCAATTGCTACGTTGTCAGAACCTGTTGTTAAGGCATCTCCTGCTAAACCACCTACAAACACATTGTTTGTACCAGTTGTTAATGCAAAACCAGCTTCATCACCTATAGCTACGTTTCTAGCATCCGCAGCTGCGTTTTGCGTAAGCAAAGCAGAATAACCTATTGCAACATTACCACTACTTCCATCTTCTGATCTAAGTGTATCATGACCTATAGCAACATTTCTTTGTCCATTAGATAAATTAAATCCAGCCCTATAACCAACACCTATGTTGTAATCTCCAGACAGATAGTTTCCTCCTAAAGATGAACTACCAACCGAGGTATTAAACTGACCAGTTGTTGCCAATTTTTGCGATAAACTACCTATAGCTGTATTATCTCCAAGCCCATCTCCATCTGCTTCAAAACTTTTTAAAGCTTGATAACCTATAGCCGTGTTGTTATCACCATCTACATTTGTACTTAAAGCTTCACCACCAACTATTGTGTTGTACAAAGCTGTTTGTATCGCTGCACCAGCGTTATATCCTACGGCCGTGTTAACAGCATCTCCAGCATCCTGAACCGTTAAAGCATTATATCCTATTGCTGTATTATAACTACCAGCATCTTCTGTACTTAAAGCGTTATAACCTATAGCAATGTTTCTAGTTCCTGTAGTTAAAGCGTCACCAGCTAAACCACCTATTATAGTGTTTCTAATACCTGTTGTAATAGCTGTACCTGCATCAAATCCTACAGCAGTGTTGAAAGCGTCAGCACCTGCATCTTGAAGTCTTAAAGATCTATAACCAATAGCTGTGTTAGTTCCATGACCATTTTCAGTCATCAAAGCTTCATAACCAACAGCTGTATTAGCAGCACCATCTGATATAGCACTACCAGCTTTGTAACCAATGGCAGTGTTAGCATCTCCAGTTACAATAGCATCCATTGCTAAAAAACCATAAGCAGCGTTATACCGCGCTTCATCATCTGTTCCAGAAACATCGTGTGTGTACATTGAGTCGCCTTCAGTCCCAGTATAAAAAGTTATACCATTTATTGCTCCTGCAAAAGTTGCATTACCATCACCTGTGACAGCCATTTTAGTACTACTTCCAACTCTTGCCTCAAACACTAATTCATCGGAACTTGTACCGGCTATTTTAGCTAAAATACCAAAACCTCCAGAATTTGTATTTTCAAATCTTCCTGCCCAATTGTCATTTATATTACCTGTAACATCTAAAGCTGTAGTACCTGATACGATTAAATTTCCAGCTATGTCAGCATTACCGTTAATATCTAAACTACCACCTTCTAACTCTCCACCACATTGTATTTTACCAGTTGTTATTATTGTGTCTATATAGGCTGATGCCCAGTATTTACTTGCTGTTCCTAAACCTCCTTCACTGTCCGATCTAGGGACTATATTTGGTGTTGCCATATTTTAATTTTTTATTTGTATTTTTTATATTTTTTTAAATGTCTAAAGGTTGTATTGCGTATTCTCTTACTGTTACGTTGTCTATTGTTCCTATGAAATTTTCTCCAGTATCAGTATATAAAAATAATTTACCACCGTTTGTATTGTTTGTAAATGTAAAAGTTTGTGTTCCTGAAGAACTAATTGAAACAGCAGGTGTTAAAGCAGAACCACCAGCTCCAGATAATACTCTAAAACTTCCTGAAGTTCTATTCACATTTAAAGTTATTTCATAAGCACTGCCAATTTCTAACAAATTAGCATCATGATAAAGAGCAAATTGAGCTGCTGATGTATTATCTACAAAGTTTAAAACACCATCAGATATAGTTGTATTTGATAATGTCCACCTACCGTTTGGATCAACTTGTTTTATTGATATGTTGTCTACATCAAAATCAAAATCACCTACACTACCATTTCTTTTAAATCTAAACTTTGTATCACCACTACTTCCTGCTAGTAAATAAACAGTATAAGTATCAACACCCCCGGTTATATCTACAGAATGAGTAGTACCTTGCAATACAATTTGTACCGTTCCAACTACATATCTAGATACATCAAAAACAATTTTATAACTTTTGTTAGCAACTATACTAGAACCGTCTAAACTAACTCTTGAGTTTGGATTTGAACCTGTATTTACAAAACTTGCAGTATCACCAGATATTGTTACGTCGCCAAAATCTTTAGAAAAACTACTAAAAGTTCCACTTGCAACTAACTCACTACCTAAATCTTCGTAATCACCGTTTAGAACTAACTCAGGTAGTGTTGCACCATCTGGATAACTTTCTTCCCAGAAACCTTCGTCTTCAGGATCTTCTGCTATCATTATATCTGTACCGTCAAAATCCCAAACATTACTTGTATCGTTTAATGTTGTTGATACTGTTACCGCGCTACCTACAGTTGGTATATAATTACTAACAAAATTATCTTGTTCTACTTGAGCACCAAAAACATAAGCACCACTACTACCATCACCAGCATAGCTATCATTAGCATCTCCTGTAGCTAAAGCAACTAATAGATTTAAAGTAGTTGCTACTGCTTGTGCGGTTAATGTTATTCTGTAAAAACCACTACCTATTAATTCTGTAGTTACAGTTAGATTTGCATTTTTTGAAGTAATAGCTCCATTTGATAAGTTAATCCAAACATTATACGAAACTACACCTGAGTTTAAAAAGTTAGCTTTTACAAAAGTTCTTTCTTTTGCTTTTGCGTAAAAAGACATTGTAAAAGTTTGACCAAGAGACGCTGTAATATTACTAGACCTAACCCAATGTTCCGCGTTAGCACTATCTTCTTTTAATAAATCAGCTGTAAAAGCACTTAAATCAAGAGGACTAGCTATTTGATTAGCTTCAACAGTAGAAGCGTTTTTAGTCCAAGAAGCATTATTCCAAGTTTCACTTTGCAAAACTAAATTAGTTCTACTAGTTGTTAGCATAGGGTGCATCTGACCTGCAGAGAAACTTTCAAAGAAAAAGTCATCTATGGTTGTTACAACGCCTTCAATAGCGTCTGGACCGAAATCTCTTCCTAACCCTAATCTAGGCATTAGTAACCGAAATAACAGATTACACCTCCAGTAGAATCAGCTAAGAAAGTTGCAGATGTCCATCTACCGTAAATAGTCATACCTGCTGGAAACTCACAGTTAGACATTGCAACACCACCAGTACCTTCTTCAACTATCAAACCATTAACAGTAGCAGTTCCATCTGCGTTTGCAGCGTGCTCTGTATTAAATGTTTTACCTGGAGTTTCTGCCACTAAAGTTTGAGGTGTGTTTTTACTTATAAACTGTATTGCTGCTATTACCATACCTGATGGAGGTGTTACAGCGGCAGTACCATCTGTGTGTGCACTACCTAACGCTCCTAATATTACTCCATGATCTATATTTGCTGCCATATTTTTATTTTTTTGATTTTTCAAATGATCGTCCGCCAAAATAAGCACCGATCACTGTTATTAATACTAATTGTAAAAGATCTACATACGAGTCTTTTACGTTAAATTGTAATTTACCAGCATCGATAAATATAAGTAGCATAGTACATACTACTAAAAATATCAACACTAATGGACGAACATTTTTGCTTAGCCACGAATCACTATTCATATCTGCTTTCCAGCGAGACGTAATGTTCTTTTCCATCTCAACTTCATAGTTGGCTATTAATTCTTTTATCTTGTTTTCTGCAGCTAGTTTTTCTTCACCTGACGTGTGTAGATTGTCTATCACACTTCCAACACCTTTTACTAAGTCCGCTGCACCACCTGAAAATATTTTACCTAACACACCCATGTTTAGTAACCTCCACCTTCAGTAGCACCACCACCTCTACTTCTACCACCACCAGAATCACCTTCTCCAGAAGTTTCACCACCAGACTCTTGTTCACTTGGTCTTTCTGTAGCTCCTTCACCATTACTTCCGCTAGCACCACCATTACCGCCATTACCACCATTAGTTGTTCCACCACCATTTGTGCTAGTTATACCAGCTGCAGCAGTTTTCATTTGTTGTGCAGACACAATATTAACAACACCACCTATCATTGCTATTTGTATTTCAATATGGTTGTTACCTCCCATGTAACCAAGCTGTCCTAAAACTTCATGCTCGTGATAACCTGTTAAACCGTATTGCTCTGCCCAAAGCTCTGCTTCTGCTATTGTTGTAAATAGTGGTACTTTATCTATGTGTGTTATTAAACTCATTTTTTTGCAAATTTTTCTAAACCAGCTATACCAAAGCATCCTAGCACTACTAATACAAATGAATCATATACAAATTCATTTATAGCTAAGTCTCTGCCTAACCAACCTGTTAATAAATCTAACACCATAACTAAACACATAATAACAAAAGCTATTGCTCCTATTATAGATTTTTCGTTATAGTTGTTATCGTCTTTAAATATATTCATATGTTTGCTGTTCTTTCCCAAGGAAAATCATCACCCGCTTCTTTCCATTGACCATCTACTTTAATCATGTCTTTACCGTTTATAGTTTCTCTTGGATATGTTACACCGTCGTAATATACACTATCATCGTTATAAGCTAATTTACCTAGCTTCATATCTGTAGCATGCCTCATTTCGTGTAGTAACACTTGTCTTTCTTCTTGGCTATTAGGTTGTATTTTATCGCTTATATATATAGTACCGTCCATATTGGCCTCGCCTAATATACCTTCATCTAGCTTTTTTCTTAACACTGGAGTTCCTGAAACAGAAGCTTCATCAGATTTAAAACTTAGTTTTTTATTTACAACACCGTTATTAGCTATTGGCTGTCTAGCTCTACCTAATTTAAACGCCATTACTTCTCACCGCATTTTTTACTTGGATTACCAACCTGTCTCCAGTCTTGTTTTACCCAAGTTTTTAAACTACCACCACTACTAGTGCCTGTTACATTACTTTTACTTGAACGTCTATATTTACCAGCTTTACCTGCAGCTCTTTTAGCTCTAACTACTTTAGCTCTTTCAGAACTACTCATACTAGCTATTTTAGCTTTAGGTAAGCATACTTTTTTAGTACCACCACCTTTTTGTTTTACTTTAGTAGGTGAAGACTTACGACAACTACCTTTAGCACCTTTCGCAGTGCCAGGTACTCGCTCATATCCAACCCAACAAGGTAGTGGACTATTTTTAGCAAATTTAGACGTTATGTCGTACATTTACTTTTTCTTCATTTTCATTTTCATAGCTGAAGCTTTTTTCAACATAGCAACTGATTTTTTCATCATAGCTACAGATTCTTTTTTCATCTTCATTGCAGATTTTTTCATTTGCGCTGGTGAAGCTAAAATCTTTTTCTTTAGTTCTTCTGGTAAGTTTTTTTGTTTACCAACTAAAGGTTTTTTAGCAGGAGACTTTTTAGCCATTTTTGCCATTGATTTTTTCTTCATTTTTGCAGGAGCTTTTTTCATTACTTTTTGTTTTTTATATGTTTATACATTGAGTTACCTAATTTCTCGCCCATCTTACTGTCTGACTTATAGTGAGCACGGGCAACTCTACGACTATAAGATATATTTTCACCTGTCTTTACAAATGCAGATTTTGATTTTGGATATTTATCACCTAGTACTTTTGCTATTAATGTTCCTTGAACAGAATGTCCAGAAGGATATGATTTAGTCTTCATTGAAGCCATTTCGTAATTAGGTAAACTTTTGTCTAACTCTTTAGGCCTAGGTCTGTTGAAGTGCTTCTTTAATTCTAAGATTACAGGTGCAGAGTCTTTTATTAACTTTGCAGCAACTTTTTTATCGTAATCTTCTATATTATTATCTTTAGCAGTCTTAGCAAATGCAGATTCTATGTTATCAAACTTTTTTACAAACGATTTGTTTAAAGGTATTTTCTTAAGTTCTTTTAATTCTTGTGCAGTATCAAAGCTACTATTACTAGGTGGCTTTAATTTTTTAAATGAACTTATATCAAAGTCTTTTAACACTTACCTGCTTTTTGCGTTTTAGATGCCCACATATTAGCATATGCTGATGGGTATACATCAAACTTTCTTCTTGCTGCTGCTTTACAACTAGCGCTAAGTTTAGCTAATGCTGGTGATTTTTTTAATTTTAATGCTGATGCTTTATTTTTCATATTTTATATTTTTCCTGGTTGCATTCTACTATCTTTAATAATTCTTTTTCCTGTTTTAGTTTTACCCATTTTACCATAGCTATCAAAAATATCTTTAACTCCAGCCACAGCACCAACAACACCTATTCTTCTACCAAAAGCTTTTAATCCTCTTGAAACATTTCTAGCTAATGGTCTAGTTCCAGGACCAAAAGGTCTAGATAAAGGTTTTTTAACTTTAGGCTTAATAGTGTTTTTTCTTAAAAACTCTTTAGCTTCACTTTTTCTAACAGCTTTGTTTAATTTATTGTTAAGTGTCATATCTAACTTGCTAGAAAATCCTTCCGGTACGTTTTTGAAACCTTTTACTACTTTACTAGCGTATGAAGCGGGTTTTTCACTTGTTTTGAATCCACTAAAACCTTTCATTTTAAATGCTGATTGTTCTGCCATAGAAGCTTTTACAGCCATTTGCTGTTTTCTAGGCATATCTTTTACTTTTGGGTTTGGCATAATATATTTTTTTATTTATTAACATTTCCAGCGTCTACGCGCTGCTTTACCACGTTCACCTGTCCAACCTTTTGATCTAGCACAAAATGATTTTCTACGCTTAGCAGCTTTGCTACCTGCTTTGACTTTACCAGTAACTGCAGTTTGTAATTTACTACCTGGGTTTTTAGCTTTATATTTTCTAACGCCAGCAGCTGTCATACCTGCTCCTTCTTCTACAGTTCTAAAATTTCTACCTTTACCTTTAGTTGTTTTTCTTGGCTCGTTACTTTTCATAAGTGGCGAACCAAGGTTTCTTCTACGTCCACAACTAGATACAGGAAAAGGGTTACGTCCTTGAACATACCCTTCAGTTTTATCAAACATTTTATTTTGCATTGGTGATCCTGGCATTATCTATTTTTGTCTTTAATCATATCATCTATAGCTTTATTGTAAACTTTATCTGTATATGATTTGTTATTATAGAATATGCTTCTATCTGAGGTAGGCATGTCTTCTTCGCCTAGTAGTATACGGTATATTCTATTTATTAATTGTTTACATCGGTAAGATGTTTTGTACACACTATACTTTATAGTGGTACGATTTCTATGTCTCCAAGTATCTATCCAACCATCTTGTCTAAGCCTGTCCCACCTGGCTTTGTCCCAAGAAAATGTATATACTCCGTCCATGAAATCTTTTCGTGTGAATCTTCCTTCACAATCTAAATAAAATAAAAGTTCTAAGTCTGCGTCTAAAATCCCGTAAGTCTTACAAGCCCACTTTCTTGTGAGCCTGTAATACTTAAGGATATTCATTTCACGCAAATCTTGCGCGGTTAATCGCATTTACTACGATCCAGCAGTGTATACTACTGTAGAAACTACACTAGATATACCAGCGCCAGACGCTTTTATAATTAGGCAATTAGCTCCACCTATTTTACTAGCAGCAAGCTTATCAGCTAATTCAACAGCAAAAGTCTCTGCGTTACCAGTAGTTGTAGTAATAGTGATCTTGTGATCAGTAACAGCTTCAGTTGGTTGTAGGTTATTTCTAACATACACGTCACACGTCTGAGCGTTAGTGTGAAGATCCATTAGTTTAATGTCATTTACATTAACTATTTTTGAATCATTAGCTCCATCTCTAAATTGTACAAACATAATTTTTGTTTTTTTTGATTAATAATTAGGTTAATTTGCGATTTTAGGTTTAAGGTTTAAAGTTTAAGGTTTATGTCTAATCTATCAATACCACATCGCCTGAGCGAATAACGTGGTAAAGAGTTTCTTTATACTGAACTCCGTGTCCAGCATGTTTGTCATAATAAACGATGTCTTTCTCGTTTATTCCTTCTACAAGGTTACCAACAGATATTACGTTAGCCTTTATATACCTATTGTCTTCATCTATATCTTCTGTAAGTATAAGCCCACCAACTTTCTTTGGCCCTTGTTTTATTTTTTGTACTATTATATAGTTATTTACTGCTTGCATCGCCTCTCATGTTTGAAATTATACAATCAGCGGATATAATAGTAGTTACAACACTTACCGCATTTTTAAGTGCTGACTTAGTAACAAGTACTGGATCTATAATACCATGCTTAATCATTTCACATGTATTTCCATTTGTTACATCTATTCCTTTACCTTTAGTAGGTTCTACAGCTTCAAGTATACCAGCATTATCTAATATAGTCTGGTAAGGCGCTTTAATAGCATTAAGTAGTATCTCCTCACCCCAACCATTTGCTTTTATTTCTTGAGCAGCATTTAATAGTGCAATACCACCACCTGGAACTATACCTTCTTTCAAAGCAGCTTTAGTAGCGTATATAGCATCTTCAACTCTATCTTTCTTTTCTTTTAATTCTACCTTAGAAGCAGCACCTACTTTGACCATACCTACTTTTCCTGATAACATCGCTAGTCTATCTTGGATTTTTTTCTTCATAAATGGCGATTTTTCCTTCTTTATCGCTTTTTTAACAGTTTCTATGCGTTCTGTTAAATCATTATCAAGATCTATAGTAGTTATTACAGTATTTTTAGCGTTTGTAACAGCTTTATCTGCTTTTCCAAGGCAATCAACAGTGATTAAATCCATATCATCACCAAGCTCTTCATTTATTACTGTAGCTCCTGTTAAAAACGCTAAATCTTGAATAGTATCTTGCTTAGTTGGGCCAAAACCTGGTAAATCTACGATGTTTACCTTAATATTACCCTTAACTTTGTTCATCATAAGAGCTGATTTTAGCTGTTGATCAACTTGAGCAACAATAAGTAGCTCTTTTTTGTTCTTTATAACGTGTTCTAGTATCGGTTGTATCTTACGTATGTTAGGTATTTCACTACCTACGATCAAAACTAACGGTTCTTCAAGTATAGCCTCGTGTTTTTCAGTGTCTGTAACAAAATGTGGTGATGTTATACCACAATCAAACTGTACACCGTCAACTATATCAACGTAAGTTTCATCTGTTTCTGATGTTTCCATAAAAACAACACCATCTTTACCTACTTTAGTGTAAGCTTCTGCTATAATAGCACCTAGATTAACATCATTATTACAACTTATACTACTAACATCTTTTAGCATGCTACCTTTTACATCTATAGCTGTATCTGTTAAGTACTTATTTACTTTGTCAAGCGCTGAATTTATACCTTGCTTAATAAATCTAGTAGAAAGCTCTACGTATTGTTCTTTTTGTACTTCTTTAATCAGTGCTTCAGCAAGAACGGTAGCTGTAGTAGTACCGTCACCTGCTTCTTTCACTGTGTTTTTAGCGGCTTCTTTAATAAGAGTAGCTCCGAGGTTTTCAACCGGGTCATATAAGACAACAGATTCTGCTACTGTTACACCGTCTTTTGTAATGACCGGGTTGCCTCTAGCATCTTCGTATATTACACACTTTCCAGATGCTCCTAGAGTAGACTTCACAGCTTTCGCTAATTTATCTACACCCGCAATTATTTTACTTTTAGCTTCATCACCAAAGTTTAATTCTTTGATGAGTTCGCTGGGTTGGTTATATTCCATTTAATTAAATTTAATTTTATTAGTATACTATTCGAATGTTTTGATTACTTTAGGCCCTGCTGATGCCTCAATCTTTTTAGCAAAGTGATCGATGCTTCCATCAATTGCTGCTTCAGCGCCTTCAATAGTCTCTCGCCTAGTTACATCGTGCCATGTAGTTTCTGTTTCATGTTTGCACTCTGTTTGAAAAAATCCATTTGGCAGCTGAGTTATCCTCCAGTTAGCTTTGTTAGCTAAGTGTTTCCACTGCTGTATTTCTTTTTCACTCGGTTTTTGGTTGTACGTTGCCGTACTCTTGTAATATAAGTATGTCATTGGTTTTATTTT
>Ga0208669_1000702_pt1 | contig 13097 bp, 11 predicted proteins | sample 21_taG_FD_184095 | JGI IMG/M metagenome (GOLD analysis project Ga0208669, IMG submission 184095) | Marine viral communities from the Subarctic Pacific Ocean - 21_ETSP_OMZ_AT15319 metaG (SPAdes) (version 2) | ecosystem: Environmental > Aquatic > Marine > Oceanic | place: Pacific Ocean | collected...
GCGAATGTTCTGTAATGTTGGTCTAATATATTTTCTATTCCCAACTGCAATTTAATTTTTTCATTAAATTTATATTGAATTGAGGTGTTTATTGTCCACCATGATGGGTAACCTTCTTCAGTACCTAAATCATTATTATCCACACCACTTGAATTCATATCTTCTATGTATTTCCAATTAGTGTATATCCCCCACAACCTATATTCCATCTTACCTTTCTTAATCTTAAATAAAGATTTTCCAAATGCTGGTGGTATGTGACCTAAAGGTTCATTATTAGATACATCCCACCCCTTTTGCCAAGTAAAAGAATTTTCATAGAATAACCACGATAATAACTGTGATTTTATTCCGAATGACGACCCATAAATATAAGCTTCAGGTGAATTCATTAAAGTTTGAACATTCACATCTTCACCTTCATGTATTTGTGAATACCCTAAATCCTGTTTTACAATTGCATCTTTTAAGTATGTATAGTAAAAATTGCTTGTAAATTGTATAGTTTTCCATTTTTTTGTGATACTCATCTCACCATTATAAGCATATTCTGGTGTTAACTCGGGGTTAGGCACCACCATATTACCTTTTTTAACAAATATTTTACCATAATCATCTATATTTGGATTTCTAAATCCTGATGATACTACCCAGTCAAACTTCAATTTTTTATTTGGTTTATATATTAGGTTAACATTTCCTGTAAGTGCTCCATTATTAAAATCTATTTTATCTGTTACAAATACTGGGTCTGTACTATTAAATGACATATCCCCAAATACTTGTGAATATCTCATCCCTGTATTCCAAACTATGTGCTCATTAACTTCCTTTTTATATGAACCATAAAGTGCAGCTGTAGTTAAATTACTACCTCCTGATGGATATCTTGTTTGTGTTCCTTCTGTCGCTGTTGATAAAACATTATTATTAGTTAATTCTAAACCATATACTAATTTATCTAATGTGAAATCCCAATTTAAACTTGTTACATGGACATCTATATATGTGTTATTATAATCATCTGATTGGTATCTTTTTGTAATTCTATCTTCTTCTATAAATTGGTATGCGATTGTTAAATTGTGACCATCAAAAAATCTATTAGTTTTATAAGAGTTTATATCTAAAGATGACATAAATCTCGTTTGTGGTCCGTATGACCATTCACTCCATTTCAGGTTGCCATCTTTATATTCCTGTAAGTTATCATATCTAGGTATATCTGATGTAGTAGAGAATTGGTTGTTAAACCTAATAAACACTTCTTCGTTTACTCTCCAAGCTGTATTATTTAATATATCGATTTGTTGATACCCTGTCCCTACTTGTATATTAGGATTATTGTTCTCTACCATCATACCATTATCAACATAGTGTGTGATAAGACCCCAATCATCATACCCGTGAGGCCTCCATTCTCCCATTTTCAAATCACCATATTGTTTTACAGTAACAGAAAGAAAGTTAGCAACATTATCCCAACCTATATTATTATCTACGTGAAAAGAGTATTCGTTGGCAGCACTACCATACCTTACTTCAGCATTTGATTCTATGAATGTTTTATCATTTTTACTAAATACTGGTTTTTTAGTATAGAAGTGAACTACACCCCCTAACGCATCACTTCCATATATTGTTGATGACGGTCCAAATACTACTTCTAATATTTCTAAAGCATTTGCGTCTACTGTTAAACTATTTTGTAAGTGACCTGAACGATAGATTGCATTGTTCATTCTAACACCATCAACTACTAATAGGACTCTATTGGCTTCAAAACCTCTAATGATTGGTGAACCACCACCTAACTGTGACTTTTGAATAGTAATACCTTGATTAACAGTTAATAAATCAGCTGTTGTAGATGCATTAGCATTTTTAATTTGTTTGATATCTAAAGATTGAATTTGATAAGCCACATTTTCTCGAAGTTCTCTAACCTTACTAGCTGAAATTACTACATCTTCTAAATATTGTGATGATTGAGCTAATAAGATTACATAATCTTTTTTAGCCATTTCATTTTTGGTTATCTTACGTGTTTCATAACCTATAAATGAAATTTCTATAAGAACGTCATCAGGGAATTGAGATAAATCTGCTAACCCGTTAATACATGTTGTTGTTCCTTTTCTTACAGAATCTCTATAAGTTACATTATAACCATCACTGATAAGGAGCTGTTTGGTAGATACATTAGCAAATGGAATAGGTTCTAATGTCTGTTGGTCTTGTAAGTGTAATGTTTGTGCAAAAATCTTACCGGAATTTAATAACATTAAAAAGAATATTATAAGATACCCAGTAATTAACCTTACTTTAGTTGTCTTTTTCATTTTTTAATATTTTTAATTCTTCCACAAAACCTGCTAAAACATAACCGTCCAACCTATCTTTGGCTGCTAATTCACTTTCTAAGTATTTTATCCTATTACTTTTTTTTTCTTCTTGCAAAAATTTATCCCAGTTTGGGATATTATCATGTTTATTAGGTAATTCAGTATATTTCATCATTTTATAATTTATATTTAACTCCTATTGTGGTTTTATAGTCCTGTACACCATAGTAATTTGATATCTCTCCAGATATAGCTAAGGTAAACTTTTTACCTAATTTTAATCCAGCTTCAACCCCACCATCATACTCAAAAACATTTTCAGTTGGTGCCCAATCGGCTTCCATACCAAATGCTTTTATTTCAACGTCATTTCCAGAAGTAACTGTCGCTACACCGGGAACTCTTAAATCTTTTTGTTCAGGATAAAAATTGGCCCAAGCATTAAAAAAGTAAACTTTAGATTCTGAAAAAAAATCTACACCTATTACAGGAGAACCTGTCCAAGCCCATATTCTTTTTTTAGCATTAAACTCGTTTGTAATATATGGTTCATTCAATACAGGGTCTAGTATTTCGGTGTATGTCCCAACTAACTCCTCATTAGCCCATTCTCCATTATTATCAAAATCATAAAATACGTTTTGAGCTACTGACTCTGTATCCCAATATGAATTTTCATAGAATTGTATAAACTCATCTGTATAAGCTGCCCAAGGTGTTGCTCTTACATTATACCCCACAGTAAAATTTACATTTTCATTTACTCGATATAATAATCTTATACCTCCTTTAGCAAACTCTTGGTTTGAACCATAATCCTCTACTAACGCATTTACTCTACTTTTGTGGTCACCTTCAAACCAAAAACCATATCTAGTAAATATTCTAGTGTATCTAGCGTATTGTCTAGATTCAGAGTATTCTCTACCATCATTTCTAATATAATCCCAAGTAATTTTATATTCTAAACCTTGCATGTTAAAAGCGTAAGAATCTTTATCTTCATCTTTTTTTAATTCATCTTGTTTTCTACCAAATAAATTTTGTGGACATGTAACACAAGATTCACTAGCTTTTTTTGTTATACCAAATGAATACACATAATCATCAGGAATAGTTAAATCAGCAAAATCTTTTGGTCTAGAAACAAAACCACCAAACTGTAATTGAATTCCTGTTAACACATTATCCTTACCCCATGTTATAACATCTTTATAGGTTATTTCTTTTAGGTTGATACTTTCCCACTTTACTTCTTTTTTTAATTCTTTGATGGTTGGCAATGCTAGTTTTGTTTGTAACCTTAATGTGTCTAATTTTCTAAGTTCTTTTTGACATCTTAGATACTCTTTATAGTCAATTATAAAACATTCTATTTCAGAGTTTATATAATCCCCAATATATGTGTGTTGTTTCTTATTCCATTCTGGTAATTTAGGTTCAACACAATCTTGTCCTAAACAAATAAATGGGATTAAATATAATATTAATAATAAATTTTTCATACTATTCTTTACTTATGTCATGTCCACCTAAGTTTTTTATTTGTAGTTCTATTTTTTTAAACTCCACGTCAATTTCTTTTGTAATACCAAATACCTTATCTTCTAAAGTATTAATTGTTTTAATTTTTTTGTTAAGTCTTTCTTCTACCACTTGAATTTCGGCTTCTAATTTTTCTTCTAATGTTATAAATTTTTCAAGAACCATAATAGTTTCCCCTTCAAAATCCTCATCAAATGATTTTTGTTTTTCTTCAAAAATATAGATTTGGTTTTTCATTGTTTGAAACTCACCATATATAATACCTAATGTGAATACAAACCCTATTAGGGTTAACCACATTTGTGGGTCTATTTTTTGTAAAAATCCTTCTTTTTCTTCCATATTATTTTATCTTTCTAATGTTATTTCCCTGTATTGATAATGTTCCCCAGTTAGTTGTAGTTGGTTGTCGTAACGTCTGACATTTTCCAATATCCATTTATTTGTTGTCTTATAAGTTGTTATCCATTCTTCATTATCTAAACCTAAAAAGTATGTTGCTGGAACATATATGTATTCAAAAGGTGTAGTATTACATAATGGTTTTTCTGCTTTCCAATTCCAACCTAGAGTAGATGAATCTTGTAATGTTGAATTATGGTTATTACCCCATCTCATGTTGGATGGATAACCTTCAGCACGTGTTCCATAAATTAAATCGAATTCAGCTATTCCATTAAATTCTATTGTCCCTATATCGAAAGTGGAATCATTAACGTATTCTACCCATGCTGATACGTCTAATCTGAATCCTTCTTCTAACATGTAAAATTTAGTAATATCCCATGTACCCGCTATGTCTGTTGGGTCTACAGCTGAAGGTTTTTCAAATGGTGTAATTGGTTCTTTTTCACACGCACTTAAAATTAATACCCAAAATAATAAAAATATCCCAATATAAATTTTATTTAGATTTATCTTCACAAATGAATTTACCTTCCTCATTGTTTAATTATTTTATGGTTAATTATCATACCTTTAAAGGTAATTCTTAAATCATATATTCCTGAAGGTAAATTAATCATATCTATTTCTTTAGCTTTTTTCTGGTGTATAACATGGTTACCTAGTAAATTATAAACATCAACATCTACTTCATTTTTACTTTTAATATTTATTTTATCTCGTGTAGGATTTGGATAAACTAATATTTGGTCTCTACCTACCATGTCATCTAAACTTAGTGGTGTACCATATTCACAATAATTATATTGTGATTGACAAAATGAATCCCATGTATTGTTAAGACAGTAAGGGTCTACTTCGTAAACTACCCAAGCGTAACATGAGTCATTTAACCAATGAGGTATTCCCGCTCCAGTAACTGTGTTAATATCATAATATAAACAACTACCGTCATCTGTATTCGCATTAGGGTCATAATTGTCTACAACAACAGTACTAAAACCTGGTAAATAATTTGGATAAGTAGTGTATAGATATCCTTGGAAATCATAATCATCTGTACAACCATAAACTGTTGCTATACATGTTCCGTTATCTACATTAGCAAGTGGGTCGTAATTAAATGCTGTTGAATCGGTACAACCGAATACTTGTGCTATACAAGGGTCGGACACATCTGTTGCTGATACCTGATTTGTATTTGCTGTTGCATCATAATTAAGTGCTGGTAAACCATCTCCATTAAAATCGTTACCTTGACCATCATCCATACATCCGTATATAAATGGAACACACACATTTGCTGGTTGGGTATTTGCTAATGGGTCATAATTAAACATTGTAGTGTCCATACATCCATATACGAATGGAATACATGAACCGTTATCAACATTTGCTAATGGATTGTAATTGAACATTGTATTATCCATACATCCAAACACTTTAGTAATACATGAACCATCTTCTGTATTAGCTAATGGGTTATAATTTAATGCTGGTAAACCATCTCCGTCATAATCAATAACAATACCATCATCCATACACCCTAATACTACTCCTATACAACTTCCATCATCTATATTTGCTAGAGGGTTATAATTGAATGATATTTGATTCATACATCCATACACTGCTAAATCAACACAACTTCCGTCATCGTAATCCGCTGTAAATCCTTGAGTCCAGAATTGGAGGTATAGTGGGTCAGTACAACCTGGATTATAATAACATGAACCATTTTCTGTGTTAGCTAAAGGATTGTAGTTGGATGCCGTAGCATCTGTACATCCATAAATAAATGGTACACAAGTCCCGTTATCGGTGTTAGCAGCTGGATTATAATTCCACATTGTGGTATCCATACAACCATAAATAAATGGTATACAACTTCCATCAGCTAAATTAGCTAGAGGATTATAGTTGAATTGTGTTGCGTCCATACATCCGTATATAACCGAATCTAAACATGAACCATTATCGTAGTCTGCTGTGAATCCTTGATTCCAGAATTGTATAAAATTTGGGTCGGTACATCCAGGTGCATAATAACAAGAACCATCTGTAGTATTTGCGAGTGGATTAAAATTAGCAGCTGTTCCATCCATACAACCATAAACAAAAGGAGTACATGTTCCATTATCTGTATTTGCTAGAGGGTTATAATTAAACATCGTAGTGTCCATACAACCGTAGATATATGGAATACAAGAACCATTATCAATATTCGCATTAGGATTGTAATTAAACATCGTGTTATCCATACATCCATATAGAACTGAATCTACACAGCTTCCATCATCGAAATCAGCTACAAATCCTTGAGTATAAAACTGTAAGAAGTTTGCATCTGTACATCCAGGATTATAATAACAACTATTATCGTTTGTATTAGATAATGGATTGTAATTTGAAGCTGTGGCATCTGTACAACCATAAATGAATGGTATACAAGTTCCGTTATCTACGTTTGCTAAAGGGTTATAGTTAAACATAGTTGAATCCATACAACCATATAAGATAGGTATACATGAACCATCGTCTGTATTAGCTAAAGCATCGTAATTTAGTGCGGTAGGGTCAGTACAACCAAGAATAGTAGCTATACAATTTGATGGTGTGTATTCCGCATTAGCAAGTGGGTCATAATTAAATGCCGTTACATCCATACAACCGTATATAAATGGTACACAAGACCCATTATCTATATTCGCTAAAGAATCGTAATTAAACATGGTTGGGTCAGTACATCCATATACTACTGAATCAACACAACTACCGTCATCAAAATCGGCAACGAATCCCTGGGTATAGAATTGTATAAAGTTATTATCTGTACAACCTGGACTATAATAACATGAATTATTGTTTGTATTTGCTAATGGGTTAAAATTGGCAGCTAAATTATCTGTACAACCATATATAAATGGAATACATGTTCCGTTGTCTGTGTTTGCTAAAGAGTTATAGTTCCACATTGTAGAATCTGTACATCCGTTTATTACTGGTATACAACTATTATCATTTGTATTTACATCTATAAATGGGTCTCCTGTAAGTGGTATAAAATTAAATGCTGTTGGGTCTGTACATCCAAGTATTGTAGGAATACATGGGTCAATAGAATCTGTAGCTGAAGTCCAGTTAACAGTCGCGTAACTATTATAGTTAAATGCAGTTGGGTCCATACAACCAAACTCAGCGAGTGTTAAACAACTACCATCATCGTAATCAGCTATAAAACCTTGTGTGTGATATTCTAAATATGCCGGACTTGTACATCCTGGAGAATAATAACAAGTACCATCATCAGTATTAACATTAGGGTTATAGTTAAAAGCAACACTATCCATACATCCAGGTATTACTGGTATACAGTTATTACCACAATCTTGGAGAGTGGTATAATTAAAAGGGTAAGGTATGATTGCATCAGTCCATGGGTTACTACCAACAGAGAATGTAGTAGTACCAACTGGGTTAATTAATTGAACCCCACATTGGTTTGCAGTCGTGAATGAATTACCTTGTGTGAAGAAATATATTTTAGCTGGTTCAATAGTACCTAAAGTTAAATTAATGTCTAGTTGAGAACCACTTTGTATTGTGTAAGGACCATATACTGAATCACCTTGAACTATTCCTACATAAGAACCAAACCAACCATCTCCAGCACCATCGGTTAATCTTACCGTATAGTTACATGCAGGATTTATTAGTTGTTGGTTAGCAAGAGGGTCGTAATTAAACGCATTTGAATCTAAACACCCAAGTATGACAGGAGTTAAACATGAACCATCATCAACAACAGCAAGTGGATTGTATTCAACAAATCCAGGGTCGGTACATCCTGCTGGTGGTCCTGATGTTCCACATAAACTTATATTACCTAGAAATGCATTTTCTTCGAATCCAAAATTAGTATTAGGTGGACCTAAATAAAATAAAGTATCACCACACGATGGATTTATAATTAAAACTTCTCCATCTATACCACCATAACATGAACCACACATTCCATCACCGAATGAATCAAATAAATTAAATTGTAGTGCAATCGTTGTATCTACACAAATAGGTGTAGCTACTGGAACACCTGTAGTTGTATATTGTGGACTAGTTGCTATAACATTATCAGTTAGTGTATCAACTATTTCCCAAGATGTTTCTTCGGAGTAAGTGTCAGGAGTAAGTAAAACTAAAATCTCAGCTTGACCAGGAGGACATGTTGTTGTTACATTTCCACATATCCCATTACTTATATTTGCAAATGGATTAAATCCAGGTGCAGTTGGGTCAGTACAACCTACAATACAAGGGTCTGGTGTAACCCATAGTGTATCACTATAAGTACCATCTTGGAATTTAACAAAGAAAAAGTGTGGTATATCTTCTGTTACAAAATTACCACCTGCTTTTACATCAAATGTATTTACGTTATTATTAAGGTAAGTTACTTCCCAAATAGTATATGGAAATGTCGTAGGAGGTGTAGAACCGATAGGGACACCTGCCTGAAAAAATTGACTTTGTACAAATGGAGAAGCAGTTAAATCATAACCGTAATGTATTTGGTTAACATCACAGTTAGGGCCAAATCCTGTAGTTAACCATTGAAACGATAATTCAGTTTGATTACCGTTACATGATTGAGTTACCGAAGAAGTATCAAAACCAGAACAACTTGGGTATGTACAGTTATCTAGAGGATGAGTTGCTGTTGAATCATAGTTAAGAGCGTTTGGGTCCATACATCCCCACGCAAATATACAGTCTGTATCACCTTCCTCAGTTCCCCAAGATGGTACTGTAGCTAATGAATCATAGTTTAATGCTTCGTCATCCATACAACCTGGTATAAAGGTAGTAGGTGGAGCACAAGGTGCGATAGTTAAAGTATCGATAAATGATGCTGAGGTATTAGGTCCTCCGAATATTATTCCTGGTGTTGTCCAACCGTTAGCTAATGCAAGTGAATCTCCGCCAAATGAAGGGTCATTAGGATTTTCATAGCCTTCGTTTTGTACAAACGCTAAAGTATCCTGACATTCATTAGTAACAAGAAAATATCCAGAAGGGTAAAATCCATCCCCATATTCATCAAATAGTTCTATTCTGTATTGACCTGAGTATAACGGTATAAACAATTCTACTAATTCACCGTCATCATAATCACCCATCCATCTATCAGCATATATAGTATCATCTTCGTTGACGGGTAAGTGCCATAATAACCATTCTGTTTCTTCAGGCCAATTATCTAGTTGAACATCAATTTTTATCCAACTATCCGTTTGAGAAAACGAATTAAGTGTAAGTAAACTAAATAGGATTAAGAAAAAATTTCGCATATTTATCTTTTTAAAATAAATATCATTTAATATTGAATCTCTTCTAAATGTTTGTAGTGTTATTTTTTTCGTATTCTCTGAGTTCTTTTACTTTGGATTCTTTTATTTGTTTCCAAACTTTATATTCAGCTAGAAATCTTTTTGCGTCTTCGTCTTTTTGTGTTACCCCTATTAATTTTAACGTATTATATAAAGCATTTTTACTTTTGTCATTTTCATAAATTTTAAAAAGTTTTTCTTTTAGTGTAGACATTATAAGGTACCTCTTTTTAACAATTCCTTATATTCTAATATTTTTGCACACTTTTCATAATCTTCTAGTTTTACAAAATATTCTTCCATTTTATTTAGTGTTGGCCCTAAATCTTCTTTTTTCGTATTTAATCTCATATGTAAGTAAACATCCTTTACAAAAGCATCTAATATATAAACTTCATCTTCTTGATTTTCTACAGCTTCCTCTATTTTATGGAACATTAAATTTAATATGAAATTCTTTTCTTTAATAAAGAAACTTTCTAATTCGTCTAAATTGTTAAATATTTTTTTCATCTAATTATAAATACTGGTGAATATATACCCATATACGCACCTATCACATTGTAGTCCATATATTCAATAGCTTCTTCTCTACTCATACCATCTCTTTTAATCAATACATTTATACATTTTTCATAATCGTAAGCCACTACAGGTTCTTGTGCAAATTGTAAACACATACCTAAAATAGCCTCTTCAAAACCATCAGCTAATAAAGCTTCTGGATTTATTTCTGAAATTTTTTCTATATCATACATGTTTAATTATCTAACTGGTAATCACTAGGTGGTAATTCATTTAACAAACTACCTGGTGGGTATTTTCTTTTAACATGTCTTTCACCTACATCTATTATTGGTAATGGTGAATCTAATGGTGATATTTCTTCCCATTCTTTATCCTCTAATCTTGTAAATTCATCCTGTGTTACCGATATTTGAACATAGTGTTCGTGACCTGTCATTTGTGGTCTCCATAAATAATAATTTGTTATTTCATTATTTATAACATCTCTTTTGTGAACCCATATATATACTCTCATAGTTTTACTATTTAATTTAAATTTATTAATCTTATGTAAAATATATAAAATAAATACGTAAAGGAGAATAGTATGATAAAATTATTGACAGCAATGTTATTATTCACGTTTGGACAGGCTTTAATTTGGTTTCAAACTAATGGACAATTTAAATGGAAATGGTTTGCGGAAAACCCATTTTGGGTTGCCTGTATATTTGCCGTACCAATTTCCTACGCATTTATTATAGCTACCAAATACGTAGTGGGTTATTTTGATGGTCAACTTTGGCCTGGTAGATTTATAGGTTTTGCTACTGGGATGATTGCTTTCGCAATACTTACCAGTTTTTACATGAATGAAGGTATTAACTCAAAAACAGCAATATCACTAGTGTTAGCGACAGCTTTAGTTTCTATTCAAATTTTTTGGAAGTAGTTATTCGTTAACTTTATCTGTTATCTCATCTAACTTAGATATGACCTTTTCTAATATTGTAGTAAGTACAATAGGGTCACCATCCTGAACCATAGTTTCTTTTATTGTTTCAGAAACTACGTTTGTTGTTGTATCAGCACTATTACTAACTATATTTAAAGAGTTTAATTCTGTAGATATTTTTTGTATTGTCATAATTTATATTTTTAATATTTTACTATTATTGTAAAAGTTCCAACTATAGTTTGGGTAGAACCACCGGGACCCCTTCTCCAAGCTGGTAGGATTTGGTCTCCCTCTTGTACCACGTATTGTGATGCAAATGCCGCATCTCCTTTAAAAAATTGTGGGTCGTTTAAAACTGAAGCTCCTCCAGAGTCATCAACTGATTGAGCTAATATTCTCAACGTAGCATTAACTGTATCTGGACCACCATAGTCTGGTGAATAAGTAAACAACCCAGCATAACCAGTATCGTCAACACTTGACCTTATTGCTCCTGTGATACCCACAATTCTTGTGCCCGCTGGTAAAATAATACCGGACATTTGTTTGGTTCTACTAATTGATATTGTTGAACTTCCAGTACTAATACCACTACCATCCGCTGCATAACCCCAAGTATGATTACTAATACCATTTGTACCTGGATACTGCCAATTATCAGTAGTTAATGAGCCAGAATTTCCAACAAAACTAATGAATTGGTACGCCCCATTAACTGTATTTGCTGATATGACACCATCATCAACTCCTGTACCAGCATATACAGCTGTATTCGCTGATACAGTACCGTCTATGTGTACTCCACTAGTGTTTGTAGATAATTTTACACTATCATTAAAAGATAAATCAACTGTAGAAGCTGCGTTAAATACAGCCATAGTTTTACTACCCGCAGCATTTTGGAATGTTTGTGTTCCACTTCTATAAAATAAAGTACCTGTACCGGTATCGTCTATAAAACTATTACTACCATTATGATATATTTCTAAATCACCAGCGTTACCTAATTTTACTTTCCCATTATCGGGTAGGGTAACACTTCCAGCTGCTGTAACTGTTGCCGCTGACACTAAACCATCACCATTACCTATCTTAGCTGATGTTGTTGCAGACAATGTACCGTTTAATACAGTATTACCTGTAACAACTAAGGTACCATCTGATTTTAATACATTTCCTGCGTGTAAGGTAGCTCCAGATATTAACCCATCACCATTACCTACCTTAGCTGATGTTGTTGCTGATAAGGTACCATTTAAAGTTGTGTTACCTGTAACAACTAATGTACTTTGACTTGTTAACCCTAGTTGGGAAATCAAAGTAGTGAATGCACCAGTATTCCTTGTAGTTGCCCCAATTGAGGCAGCGTTTATAGTTCCACCACCAATAACTGCAGAATTAATAGTACTTCTACCATTTGCTGCTACTCCAAACCAGAGGGTCCCTTCTTCACCACCATCTTTGACTTCTAAAATACTTGCTGTCTGGGAAGAGTGGCCTATAACTGAAAGTGCTACATTGTCAGCTTCACTATTTGCTATATCTAAGTAGTTAGCTCCAGCTATAGATACTGCACTTTCACCACCTAGTGTTGTACCATCTATTTCACCATTGTTAATGTAAGCTGTAACTGGTGAAGCGTCACTACCAATAGTCCCAGTAATAGTAACACCATTAATTGTCGCTGCAGAAATAGTTCCGTTACCATTACCCACGTTTAAAGATGTTGTAGCTGATAGAGTTCCGTTCATTACAGTATTACCTGTAACAACTAAATTATCATTAATTCTAACATTAGATGTTGAGTGTCCTAATTGTATTGGTACCCCAGAAGTTGCTGTACCTATTGTTATCCCGTTGGATGTGTTTGAATTATCTATATTTAGTGTTGATGTTGAGTCTAGGGATATGTTTGAACCGTCAACAACAAGTGTACCGTCAATATCTGTA
>Ga0208669_1000706_pt1 | contig 13075 bp, 16 predicted proteins | sample 21_taG_FD_184095 | JGI IMG/M metagenome (GOLD analysis project Ga0208669, IMG submission 184095) | Marine viral communities from the Subarctic Pacific Ocean - 21_ETSP_OMZ_AT15319 metaG (SPAdes) (version 2) | ecosystem: Environmental > Aquatic > Marine > Oceanic | place: Pacific Ocean | collected...
ATGTATTTAACGTTCTTGATGATGTTTACGTTCAAGACGCTGTTGACAATAGTAAGTATAATGGGTTTGGTGACAAAGTTCACGCTGCTCATAACGCTGAAGTATTTCTTGGTTCTCCAAGAAGTTTTAACTTAGGACTTGCTGTCAATTTCTAAAGTAATTTGGGGGATTGAAATATATCCCCCTTTTTATTAAAAAAAGCCTTGACTTGTATAGGTTTTTGTTGTTATATTTACACATGATAAATTGGGAAATAATATAGTTGTATCAAAACATATTTTACGATAGAAGATTAAATAAAATGCATATTTGGGATGACAAGTTTGGTCATCAAACTTTTCGTTATAAGAAGTATGCTTATATAAAGAACAGAGGTGGAACTTTTATTTCACTTCATGGTGATAGATTAAAAAGAATTACAAAATGGGAAAAAGGGCAACAAGATTTATTCGAGTCCGATGTCAATCCTGAAATTAGAGTTTTAGTAGATAACTACACCAATTCAGATGAACCATCAAAAAATCACAAAGTGATGATATTTGATATTGAGGTAGAAGTTACTGATGGGTTTCCTGATGTAGCTAAGGCTTATAATAAAATAACATCTATAGGATTTAACAATCCACTAGACAATAAATATTTTTGCTATGTGTTGGATACTACTGATAAATTAAAACTCGGTGAAAATAGAACTAAAGTGGATGGTGACGAGACTATAGTTTCTTTTCAAGATGAGTATGATTTACTAAATGCTTTCTTTATGAAGTACATTGAAATAAAACCAACCATACTAACGGGTTGGAATGTAGAATTTTTTGATGTTCCATATCTATATAACAGAGCTTGTCAAGTCGTTGGTAAGAACGTCGCCGATTGTTTATCTCCCATTCAGAACGTACATTGGAGTGATTTTGCTAAAAGGTACAAGATTGCTGGAGTAAGTATATTAGATTATTTGGCATTGTATAAATTGTTCACGTTCAGTCAAAGGTCATCATATCGTTTAGATGCGATTGGTGATTTTGAAGTTGGTGAAAAGAAAGTAGAGTATGAAGGAACATTAAATGATTTATATGAAAACGATTTAGAAAAATTTGTCAAATATAATATACAAGATGTAAAACTAGTTAAGAAGTTGGATGACAAACTAGATTTTATAGAGATTGGTAGAGGTATTGCTCATCTTGGACATTGTCCGTATGAAGATATAGTAATGAGTTCTAGATACCTTGAAGGTGCTATATTAGTATATTTGAAGAAGAAACAAATTATTGCACCGAACAAACCTAAACGACCAAAAGTGTTTTCAAATGATAAATTCGTTGGAGCTTATGTACAAGATCCACAAAGGGGTAAACATAATTGGGTATACGATTTAGATATTACATCGATGTATCCATCATGTATTATGTCGTTGAACATATCACCAGAAACTAAAATAGGAAAGATTATTGGTTGGAATCCTGAAGAATTTTTAAGTAAAAGTAATAAAAAGACTTATACAATAGAACAAGGTGGTAAGGAGATGGGTAAGTTCACAGAGAAAGAGTTGGGTAACTTTTTGGATGGTCGTGGTGTGGGTGTTGCTTCTAATGGTGTTATGTATCGTTCAGATAAAGATGGATTACTACCAGCTCTGTTACGTAAGTGGTTTGATGAAAGAGTTGAATATAGAAAGTTATCTAAAAAGTTTCATGAACAAGGTGATAAAGAAAAATCAGATTACTTTGATAGAAGACAATATCTACAGAAAATTGTATTAAATTCTTTATATGGAGTATTGGGGTTATCATCATTTCGTTTTTATGATTTAGACAATGCTGAAGCTGTAACCAAAACAGGTCAATCGTTAATCAAGTTCACTAAAAAGATATCTAATAGTTTTTACAATAAAGAACTTGGTGATACCAAAGACCATTGTATTTATATCGATACTGATTCTGTTTTCTATTCTGCGACACCGATAGTAAAGAAGAGATTCCCCAATCTGAATATCAGAGATGAAGATAAGATGTCAAAGGCTATATTAGAAATAGCTGATGAAGTTCAGTTATATCTCAACAACAGTTATGATTACTTTGCTAAGAAGTTTTGTAACATAGATAAACATAGATTTGATATTAAACAAGAGGTTATTGCCAAGAGTGGTTTATTTGTTACCAAGAAAAGATATGGTTTAAAAATTATCAACGACAATGGTAAAAAAGTAAACAAGATGATGGTAAAGGGATTGGATACAGTTCGTTCTAGTTTCCCAACTGCTATGAGAGATATGTTGAGTAAATTGTTAGAAGATATTCTTATGGATGTACCAAAAGATAAATTAGATGAGTTTATTGTAAATTTTAAAAATAGTATGAAACTTATGGAAGTCGATAAAATAGCAGTACCAACTGGTGTAAAAAACATAAGAAAGTATATTGATAAAGACAGAAAAGCATTTGCACCATATAAAAAAGGAACACCAATTCATGTTAAGTCTGCAATAGCTTATAATGACTTACTAAAACACTACAATCAAGACAAGAGATATGAAAAAATATTTGATGGTAGTAAGGTAAAATGGGTATACTTGAAAAATAATAATTTAGGACTTGATACCGTTGCTTATAAGGGATACGAGGATCCACCAGAGATATTGAAGTTTATTAGAGACAATATAAATCCAAGTAAACTTTATAAACAAGCTTTAGAAAAAAAGATAATGATGTTTTATGAAGCACTTGGTTGGGGTGAACCAACAGATGCAACTAAAACAATAGAAAGATTTTTTTGATTTTGAGAAAACAAACTGATATATATATGTATATATGGTTTTAATTAATAGGAGTTATAATGAATAAAAAACGACTAAATCGTTTCATAAGTAAATACTATTTGAATGGTACAGTAAATTCTGTAGTTCTTAATAGTAAATCTAATTCACAACAACTATCTGCTAGATTCGTATCTGGTGATAAATCTTTGTTAGGTGAGTTGGTAATGGATAAATGGAGTTTCGAAGACTCTGATATTGGTATCTACAACACAGAACAACTTGTAAAGTTACTATCGGTAGTTGATGAAGATATAAATCTATCATTGACAAAGGCTGGAGATAAATCAATTGCTTTGAAAATAAGTGATTCATCATCTTCGGTAAACTATATGTTAACTGATACATCTGTCATTAATGAACCACCTACACTAAAATCTATTCCTGAATTTGAGTTGAGTATAGATGTTACACCTCAATTTATTAATAAATTTATTGCTGGTAAAGGTGCTTTAGGTGAAACAGACAACTTTACTATAATCAATGATGGTGGTAGTATTAAGGCTGTGATTGGTCATTCTTCAGTAAACACAAATAGAGTGACTATACCGGTTACTACTACTAAGATTAGTGATATTGACAATGTAACATTCAATGCTAATATCTTCAAAGAAGTATTGAGTGCAAATAAAGAATGTGAAAGTGCTACACTTGAAGTTAGTAGTGAGGGTTTATCTCGTATTACATTTAAGATAGATGATTACATATCTACTTATTATCTAGTAGCAGTTCAGGATGTTGACTAATGAAAAAACTAGAGACAAATAAGGTTTATATCGGTAGTTGTCTCGAAGTACTGAAGACATTTCCTGATGAATCCATAGATACTTGTATAACATCTCCACCGTATTGGGGACTTCGAGACTATGGAACTGAAGGTCAGATATGGGGTGGAGATCCTGAATGTGAACATGATTTTACCACATCAACTAGAAAACTACATAGTGGTAGTTGGGGTGAAAAGGACAATGCTTTACCACATCAAAAAAATGCTACCATATTAAATTGGGAAGTTGAAGATAGGATTTGTAGTAAGTGTGGAGCTTGGAAGGGTGAATTGGGATTAGAACCTACACCAGAAATGTTCATCAGTAATCTATGTGATATATTTGATGAGATTAAACGAGTGTTAAGACCACATGGAAGTTGTTGGGTAAATCTCGGCGATTCTTATTGTAGGAATCCAAATTCACAAGACCAAACAGGTAAAACTGGTATCAAAACAATGAAGTACGAGTATAACTTCAAACATAAGAAGAAATTTGGATCGGTTTATAAAACAAAGTCATTGATTCAGATACCAAGTAGATTTGGTATAGAGATGACTAATCGTGGATGGATATTGAGAAATGAAATAATATGGCATAAACCTAGTTGTTTACCAGCTTCTGTACAAGATAGATACACGGTTAATTACGAGAAGATGTTTTTCTTCACAAAGAATCCTAAGTACTATTTCAAACAACAGATTGAGGAAACAAAGGACTTACTACAGAGAAACAAGAGAACCGTATGGAGTGTCAATACTGCTTCATTCAAGGGTGCTCACTTTGCAACGTATCCACCTGAACTTTTGAAAAGTCCAATAGATGCAACTTGTCCTAGATTCATTGATAAGGTTACGAAGAAACCTAGAGAAATAGTTATTGAAAAGAAATCAATGGAAAGACATGAGTTACCAAAAGATAGTCCAAATTACAGACCAGCTCGATATGATGGTAAATACTCACAAGGCCAACGTTATGCGATGTATAATGAAATAGGTTATGATGATGGTAGAGATGATGATGAGTTTGAACCTGGTGTTGTACTCGATCCTTTCTTCGGTAGTGGAACAACTGCAGAAGTAGCAATGAGTCAAGATAAAGATTGGGTTGGGATAGAACTGAATAAGGATTACGTAAAAATATCTGATTCACGTTTGGAAAAACCTAAGATAGCACGTAAGACTAGAGAAAAAAGTAAACAATTTTGGGAATAAATTTATATGAGTAATACATTATGGGTAGAAAAGTATCGACCTAATAACTTAGACACTTACATTGGGAATGAACATCTCAAAGATAAAGTGTCTGCTTACCTTGAGAGTGGAGACTTACCACATCTTTTACTATATGGGAAGGCTGGTACGGGTAAGACCACTCTTGCTAAAATACTAGTCAAGAACATAGAATGTGATTATCTATACATCAATGCTTCTGATGAGAACAATGTAGAAACTGTTAGAACTAAGGTTAAGAACTTTGCTTCTACGATGGGTTTCAAAGATTACAAGGTTATAATCTTGGACGAGTGTGATTATATCACACCTAACGCTCAAGCAGCTCTTCGTAATCTAATGGAGACATTCTCTAAACATTGTAGATTCATTCTAACTTGTAATTTTGTGGAAAGAATCATCGACCCGATACAATCTCGTTGTCAATCATTTCAGATAATACCACCATCAAAGAAAGAAGTTGCAAAACATACACATGACATCTTATTAAAAGAAAATGTCATGTCTGATATGAATGACTTGAAAGTTCTAATCGATAGTGGTTATCCTGATATCCGTAGAGTTATCAACGCTGCTCAGAGAAACGTGGTTAAGGGTAAGTTGAAGTTAGATACCACGAGTATTATACAGAACGATTACAAATTAAAGTTGTTAAAGATTTTGAAAACACAAGATAAGAAAAATGGATTTAAGGAAATCAGACAACTTTTACTAGATAATAAGATTACAGACTTTGCTGATTTGTTTAGATTATTATATGATGAGGTAGATGATTGGGGTAAAGGTCATGTTGCAGAATGTATCTTGATTATAGCAAGATATGAATTGTCAGATGGTCAAGTACCCGACAAAGAAATAAATGCTATGGCAATGTTAATAGAGTTATTAGGAGTAATAAAATGAGTACAAAACCAATGAAACCAATTAAACCACCACAGAAAAAATTACACATTGAAGATACTGAATCTCTAACTTGTGATGATTGTGGTAATTATTCTTTTATAAAGTCGTACTTTATAAGACGAGTATCTGCTTTAATGTCACCATCAGGTCAAGAAGCTTTAATACCAATTGAAGTATTTAGTTGTGGAAATTGTGGTAAAGTACCAGATAAAATGATGCCAAAGGGTAATGAGTAAGAAAAATACTGGTGCTGGTAAAGGCGATAAACTAAGAAGAGGAATAACTCAAGATGAGTGGGAAAAGAAATGGGAAAAAATCTTCGGTAAAAAAGAAGAGTCTGTTCGACCACATAAATCAGATAACAGCAATTCAAAATCCTAATTATTGGGAAGAGATTTCAGTAGAAGATAAGAAGTCGTTTTCAAATTACATGGTCAATAGATTTTTATCTATGAAACCAGAGTGGATAGAATTGGTAAATGAATTACAAAAGTATAACTTAAAACCAAAAGAGTTATACAAACTATATACTAATATTTTACCAAAAGGTAAACGTTGGTTAAAATATACAAAAGGGAGAAATAATATGGATTATCCAGAATGGTTAATTAATATCATGAGAAACAATGACGAGTCTAGTAGAAAAGAAGCTATAGAAGCTATAGATATGTTGATGCTCACAGAAGGTGGTATGATGGAGTTAGGTGAGACTGCTAGAAAATGGGGAATAGAAGAACGTAAAATAAAAGCAGCTGGTCTTCAGGTTGTTGGTAGTGTTAATTCGGGTAATTTATAAAAAAAGTACTTGACTTGTATACACTTTTCTGTGTATATTTAGATGTAAATTGGAGAGAAATATGAAGGTTATAAAAGATACACCAAAAGGTACACCTAAAAATGAAACTGATGTTATTTCATATATGGAAAATAAATATCCTAAGATGACATCAGAGTTTAAGAAAATCCAACAAGAACAATATGAATTGTTTCTTCACAAACAACACGATTACGGCCCACAAAATATTGCTGTAGGTCAGATGCTTGTAGATGAAGGAGAAAAGAGGTTATCTCTTATGGGTATTTGGTTTAGGATAAATGATAAAGTAGAACGTATCAAAACTATTTTAATGAGAGGTGATAATGGTTCACTCAAAGGAGAAGGTTTGGTAGATAGTTACTCAGACATATCTAACTATGGAGTTATGGCTCAAGTTGTAGCGAGAGGAAAGTGGGCTAAGTAATGTATAAATACGAATGTAAAGCTGGTGTCTATGAATCAGATACCTTAGTTGGTTTGGTATGGGAGATGTTTACACATAGATTATACCATTTAATTAATCACGGAAAGTGGATGGATTAATGAAGAAAATAAGTTATAGTCAGTACAATCAATGGGTAAGTTGTCCACACAAATGGAAGTTAAATTATATAGATAAAAAGGGTGTATGGACAGATAGTATACATACTATGTTCGGTACATCGATGCATGAAGTTCTTCAGACATATCTTACTATAATGTATAATGATACTGCCAAGATGGCAGATGCTCTACCATTAGAAAAGATGTTACTCACAAGAATGACACGCAATTACCAACAGATAATGGAAAAAAATGGTGGTGAAGTATTCTGTGAACAAAAAGATATGGAGGAGTTTTATTCACATGGATTAATTATATTAGAATGGTTTAAGAAAAACAGAAATAAATATTTTAGTAAGAAAGGTTATGATTTAGTTGGTATAGAAGTTCCTATAAACTATGATTTACCAAATGATATTAAGTTTATTGGTTATATGGATGTTGTCTTACATGACAAGGTACGAGATAGATATAAGATAATTGATATTAAAACATCTACTATGGGTTGGAACAAATGGATGAAGGCTGATAAGACTAAGACAGACCAATTACTTTTATATAAACACTTCTACGGTGCAGAAAAAGGTATATCTGTAGATAAGATTGATGTAGAATACTTTATTGTAAAGAGAAAATTGTATGAGGGATTAGACTTCCCACAACGTAGAGTTCAGACCTTTAGTCCAGCTAGTGGTAAACCTAGTGTTAATAAAGTTATAACTAATTTAAATCAATTCATAGACCAGTCATTTATTAATGGAGAATATAACACAGACCATACTTATATTAAGACACCATCAAAGAAAAATTGTAAGTGGTGTGAGTTTAATCAAACAGAACATTGTGATTCAGGAGTAAAGTGATGCAAAGAACTATGAGAGTACGACTAAAATTATCAGATTTTATTGACACAGAATATGAAGATGGTGTAATGGAATCTATTAGTAAAGTCCATTCAGAATTACAATCTCTTATTTTATTACATCTGTGGTATGATGAGGGTGATAATATAAAGTTAAAAAAGTTTTTAATGAAGTGGGAAGATAAGTTACATTTTAAAACAATAGTAAAAGAAGGTACAGTTATATCATCAGATGAATTTGTATTTTTTGATATATTACCAACTAAGGAAAAACAATCAGAGTGGTCTAGATTTACTTATCATTATGAAAATAAAAAAAACATTGTAAATGGATTGAAAGAGTTGTATAATTGTGTAAAGTTTATAACATCGGATAAACCAAACAAAAGACAAAAGAGGAATGACTACGAGGATTAAAATAGGTATAGTTGGAAGTAGAAGCTATACAGATAAAAAGAAAATAAAAGATTTAATATTTGAGATAAAGGAAAAGTATGGGGATGAAGTTGAGATAGTAAGTGGTGGACAAAGAGATGGCGCTGATGGGTTGGCTAAGAAGTATGCTCTAGAGTTTGATATGAGATATGTAGAGTTTCCACCATCACATTATAGTCACAATATGCATTGTATTTTACCGAGAGGAGAATACAGTAAACCATATTATATTTCAAATTACTTTAAAAGAAATAAACAGATAGCAGAATACTCAAATATTGTAATAGCATTCATACCAAGTGGAGTTGAGTCAAGAGGAACAATGGATACTGTAGGACATGCTGAGAAATTAAAAAAAATGACTAAAATAATTAATTAGTATATACTTATATATGTATATATGAGAGGTTTTATATGAAATACAAATTAACATCGGTAAAATTGTTGGAAGATTTATACAAAAGATTTAAGTATAATGTTGTATCTGATGAATTTACATTACAAAAACTAGTGAATAGGTCTATGGATTTATATCTTATGGACAATGAGTTTAAAACACAAATACATGATTGGAAAAATCTTAAACCAAGTGGGAGTCGATTATGAGAAAACAAATTCTGAAGGCAAGTAGACTTAACTTTCAAGCTCGTATTGAAAGACATAGACTCAATGTTGAAAATTTATTGACTAATTTAGTTGGTGTCGCTGAACATCCAGATATATTAGATACAGTAGAAAAAGAACTAGAAATTATTGCTGAGTATGATGATAAGTTAGAAATACTAGATAAATATTTCTTTGGTACAGAAAATAAAGAGGTTTTAAATGGTTAAGAAAAAGATTTTATTATTATCAGATGATTTGAGAATGTCATCTGGTGTTGGTACAATGTCAAAGGAATTTGTTTTAGGTACGGTACATCACTTTGATTGGGTTCAAGTAGGTGGTGCTATAAAACATCCTGATGAAGGTAAAGTTATTAATATGAATGATTCGATTCGTCAAGAAACTAATGTTAAAGATGCTAGTTTAACTATATATCCTATAAGTGGTTATGGTAGTCAAGAGTTAATCAGAGATATACTACACAGAGAAAATCCAGATGCTATTCTTCATTACACAGACCCGAGATTTTGGGGATGGTTATATGATATGGAACATGAGCTAAGACAAAACATTCCAATATTTTATTACAATATATGGGATGATTGGCCAGCTCCACAATATAACGAAAACTTTTATGAGTCGTGTGATTTGATTATGAATATCAGTAAACAAACCGTGTCCATTGTAAAAGAAGTTGCTAAGAACAAACCAAGGACAGATTGGGATTGTACATATTTACCACATGGTATAAATGAAAAGTTTTTTTATCCAATTGATAAGTTTGGTGAAGAGTTCAAACAAGTCAATACACTTAGACAACAATTGACTAATGATAACATTGAGTTCATTGTATTTTATAATAATAGAAATATCAGACGCAAATTACCTGGTGATGTTATCTTAGCATTCAAACATTTCTGTGACCAACTCTCTAAAGAAGAAGCTGATAAGTGTTGTCTGTTAATGCATACTCAACCTCGTGATGAAAATGGTACAGATTTACCAGTTGTAGCTAACACATTAGCACCAGATTATAAAGTGTATTTTAGTGATAAAAAACTAGACACAAAACAATTGAATTGGTTATATAATATGGCTGATGTTACAATCAATATGGCATCCAATGAGGGATTCGGATTGGGTACTTGTGAGTCTCTAATGGCTGGAACACCAATTGTAGTAAATGTTACAGGTGGATTACAAGACCAATGTGGATTTAAATTAAATGATAAGTTTGTAACCTATAAAGATTACGATGAAATAAAATCATTTCATGATGATAGAAAATGGAAAGATAATCCTGATTTGACTTGGGGTAATTGGGTTAAACCAATTTGGCCATCTAATCGTTCACTCCAAGGTTCAATCCCTACACCATATATTTTTGATGACAGATGTAGATGGGATGATGCAGGTGATGCTATAAAAGAATGGTATGATGACGGTGAAGAAAAAAGAGAAGAGTGTGGATTGGAAGGTCATGAATTTGTAATAAGTGACGAGTCAATGCAAAGTGCAACAGCAATGTCTCAAAATTTTATAGACCATATGGACACTGCATTTGATAAATGGTCACCAAGAAAACGATATAGTATATATAAAGCGTAGGAGTTATAATGAGTAAACCAGTATGTTTAGTTACAGCACCAGTTGCTACGAGAAGTGGTTATGGAGCTCACAGTAGAGATATATGTAGAGCCCTAATCAAGTTAGATAAATATGATGTGAAGATATGGTCAGTACGATGGGGTAATACTCCAATGAATGCATTACTTAGTGACGATCCTAATGATATGATGATTATTGATAGAATGTTATTAGAACCAAACTTACCAACACAACCAGAAATACACATACATCTTGTAATACCAACTGAATTTCAACCATTTGCAAAATATAATATAGGTATAACAGCAGGACTAGAAACAACTGCATGTCCACCTGAATGGATTCAAGGTATGAACAAAATGGACATGAACATAGTACCATCACATTTTGTAAAAAACATAATGAACAATGTTCAATTTGATATTCAAAATGATAAGACTAATAAAATTGAAGGTGTTCTTAAAAATGAAAAACCAATAGAGGTTTTATTTGAAGGAACTGATACAACCATTTATAAACAAACAAATGAATTTACAAAAGAATTTGTAGATGAGATGAAAGTAATAGATGAAGAATTTTGTTTTCTTTATGTAGGTCATTGGTTACAGGGTAGACTAGGTCAAGACAGAAAAGATACTGGTATGATGTTAAAAGTATTCTGTGAAACATTTAAGAATATGAAGAAACAACCAGCACTTATAATGAAAACGAGTTCTGCTAGTTTCTCTGTTATTGACAGAGAACATATGTTGTCTAAAATAAATGATATACGGTCAGATGTGAAAGGAAAATGTCCAAATATTTATTTAGTACATGGAGACTTTACAGATGAAGAGATGAACGGATTGTATAATCATCCAAAGGTAAAAGCACACCTATCATTCACACATGGTGAAGGTTTTGGTCGTCCATTATTGGAGGCAAGTATTAGTGGTAAACCTGTAATTGCTCCTAAATGGAGTGGTCATGTAGACTTTTTAGACTCTAGATACAGTACATTACTAGACGGTATGATGACTAAAGTAAACAAAGATTCATTTCCAAAACAATTTTATGTAGATGGTGCACAATGGTTTACTGTAGATTACCAAAAAGCATCTAGAACTTTAAAGAATATGTATAGAAGTTATAAGAAATACACAGCAAATTCAAAAAGATTGTCAATGCAAAACACTAAAAACTTTTCTCTGAATGCAATGACCATTAACCTTGGAAAGTTATTAGACAAGTATGTTCCAGAATTTCCAAAACAAGTCAGTTTAAACTTACCTAAATTGAAAAAAGTCGGAGACTCAGAACCACAGAAGATTAAACTACCAAAACTAAAGAAGGTGTAATATGGAAAGAGTAATAGATTGTCCAGTTTGTTTTAATACAGATAATTGTTTTGAAGAAATGCAAGAAAATTTCAGTTCCTATTTATGTTTTTCTTGTGGGTTTATGAGTGATTCTAGATATGAAGCTGGTAACCTACAGTTGATTGAAAACTTAAAAAAATCACCACAACTTGTGCAAGATTCGAAATTTGAAGATACACATCGTAACATAGTTTGGTTCCCATCTGTAATTAATATGGGTAAATTAGGAATGATTTATCCAGAAGGAACTAAAAATGAATATGTGTGGAAATATGCGAAAGTAATAGAAATTCCTAAAGAAGAACGTGAAAAATATGATAATCATACAGAAAGACTAGATGTAGACGGTGCTGAAACTTTTGAACAACATAACTTTATGGGAGCATGTAAAGCAATGGGAATAACCAAAGATATGAGTAATGGCTAAGCAGGTATACACATGGGGAAAGGTACGAGCTGGTGATATAGTATCATTTAGGTATAAGGGTAAGAAAACAAGTAGTACTTTAACTACTCTATTAGTCTTTAATCCAAAGTTACCATACACTAAAAAAGATGGAACTAAAACATTTCATTTAGTTGGATTAAAGTTGGAAGATAGAGGAACTATACCAATGATTAAAGCAAAACCAATGTTAGTTCAGTTGTTAGAGAGGGTTGGTGATATACAGGTTGTAAGTGGAGATGACCAAATTTACAGAGTTGAAATAAAAGGTGTTGGTGTTCGTGGTGTAAGAAAAGCAACTTACACTAAATTAAAACAATACATAGAAAAACATAGTGTGTATAGGACTTATGATTATATGGAAGCTAAAAGGTCACAAGTATTTTTAGAACCAATAGTTCTACCGAAAGATTTTAGGGAGGTACTTATTGAAAATTAGTTACGGTATCACAGTTCACAACGAAATTAATGAGTTAAATAAGTTATTAGAGCTATTAACTAAAAATATAGATGATGAAGATGAGATAGTGGTATGTGTTGATAACTCAGGTCAGGATCAAAATCCCTCACTTGTAGAGGTTTTTGATAGGTGGTCACCTAATATTGTTTATCAGAGAAAACTTGATGGTAACTTCGCAGAACATAAAAATTCGGTTATAGAAAATTCAAGTGGTGATTATATAT
>Ga0208669_1000707_pt1 | contig 13070 bp, 10 predicted proteins | sample 21_taG_FD_184095 | JGI IMG/M metagenome (GOLD analysis project Ga0208669, IMG submission 184095) | Marine viral communities from the Subarctic Pacific Ocean - 21_ETSP_OMZ_AT15319 metaG (SPAdes) (version 2) | ecosystem: Environmental > Aquatic > Marine > Oceanic | place: Pacific Ocean | collected...
TTATCTTGTTTTCAAACCATGCTATATGCTAGAAGTATATGCATCTGTCATATCTTGCTTACTATCATTAGGTCCTGCACCAAAAACACCATCTTGCTTAGGTATAAAACATATTTGAGTAAACGGAGCAGATAATGAAAATTCATTGTCATTAAATTTAAATCTATAACTAAATCTTACAAATTTTTGTTCTAATAAATCTGCATCACCAGTAAACGTTGAGTTATAATTAGGATTTGGCGCGATAGTTATGTCATCTCCAACAGCGCCAGTAATTGATCTAGTTAGTGTTATTTCAGCAGTACCTGCTACGCCATCAGTTATATCTTCTATAGATTGAATAATAACTTCATCAGCTAGAGTTATACCCATAGCTGTACTAATTATGTAATCTCCTACTTGAGGCGTAGGTGTTTTATCTGGAGAAAGCGCTGTGTTATTAAAAGGATAATCAATTGTAAGAGTACCACCAGCTGCTAAAGGTGAAGCTATAGCATTTATTGTAGTTGCAAATCCATTTGCGTTTTTTATTTCACTTTCATTAGTCATTGAAGGACGAGAAAAAGTTACTGAACCACCTGCCCATGCTGCACCTGCAGTTCCTGGAGTATTTACAAAATTATTATAAACAATAACTCTGTCATTACCACCAGGTTTTTCTATATAAATAACTTCCCATAATTCTTGTGCTCCTTGACCTGGAAAGCTACTAACTATATCACCAATTTTAACTCCTAAAGCTGTTGGGTCTGTATTTAATTCTATTTCATATCCTTTCACTGCTCCTGCAACAGTAGCTGGAAAAACACCTGAAGTTGCTGTTCCTACAATTTGATCTAACACTAAAGGTACTTCATAAGGATAATATTTTGCAACAGAAATTTGATCTTCACTTGTATAATATTCTGGAGTTCCTAATAATACTGGATTTGCTAAAGCAGTATCTACATTTATTCTTCTAGGTTGATTTCTATTATCTGTCCAAAATAATAAATCTTCTAAAAGATTTATACCATATATTTTAGATTCAATATTAAAATTTAAAAAACCTCCTCTTACTAATAAAGATAATAAATTTGTATTTTTATTCCAGCAATGTATTGTATTAACCCAACCAAAAGTTATAGCCTGACCTACAGGTAAAGGTCCATCAAGGCCACTTGGCGACCAAGAAAAACCTATTTCAATGCCGCTTACCAATCGAACTATTGGATCACCTGGATTACCATAACTATCTTGAAAAGATGCATTTGAAATTGCTTCTCCCCACATACCCATTCCTACTTCAATACCTAATACTTGTGGGCTTAACGGGTTACCACCGCTATCAACTAGACGTATAGTGCTTGCAGTACCAGCAGCTGCTGTAAATGCATGTATATCTCTAGGTGTTTGTCCAGTTCCTCTATAATATAGATTTGAATAAACAGTGTTTTTAGCTGTACTAAATATAAATATATTACCTGTACTTTCATCAGTATATTGACCAATAACTTGAGAGTGATAATGCGTATATGTTCCTGGAGCCGTTGTATCTTTACTAGTACCAGTATTTAAATAACCATTTTGCACAACAGTGTTTCCAATAATATTCTCAAATTCACCAACACTTGATCCCTCTGATCTACTTATTTGTAAATTTTGAGCATCTCTATATTCGCCGTTTGGTATTAATCTGGCATCTAAGTCTTTGTTCATCTTAGATTTTAGAAAAGTATTAACTATTTTTGGCATTGTTTATCGTTTTATCCATTTAGATTTTCCACGCATGACTTGAACTATTTCATCAAGCTTTACATTAGATAATCTAATTTTAGCATTTCTAAGTTTAGCACTTTTTTCTCTACGTAATCTTTGTACTACATATTCTGGTTGATTAATTCTAGTAGATAAAATAGCATGTGAAATATATGAGTATAAAGCATCTTCAGCCATTTTAGGTACTCTACTATCTAAATCATAAGCAAGACCGTCTGATATATATTCTAATATGATTATTTGACCTACTAAATTACTAGAAAAAGAAACTTTACCTTCTCTATCATTCATTGTAAACCAACCATTGTATTGAGCATATTGCGGTGACATACCATATTGTTCACCCCAACCCCAATACCAATAACCTCCATAACCCCAATTATAACCAGCCCAATCCATACCTTCATTATATAATTGAAGATTAAAGTTTTGACTAATTAAATTAGTATTAGCATTTGCCCATCTTTCTTCTGTAATAGATGTGCCTTCTAGGTTTTCAGAAAAATTATCTTGTGTAGGTGTTCCATACCCATCTTGAATAGGCATTTCATATGGAGAACTAGTTAAGTTGTTTGAAGGATATATTATTCTTTGCACTCCTAAATCATCTATTCTAGATATTCTAACATAGTTTACATAATCTTGAGGTAATATTACACTTAAACTAGGTGGAATTGTTAATTCCTGAGATTTTATACTTTTTAATGTATCATAACTAAATTCTTGTAATCCACGCTTTGCGTGAAATATTATATCAGTTCTTTCTACATCTGGAATCAATTTGCTTCTACCTACATAACCTACTATAAAGTTATTTACAACATCTTTTAAAGTTAAATAAGAATAACTACCATAATTTTGTTCTACAGTTGTACCATAAGCGTCTCGAGCACCAAAGTTCCCACCGTCAATAGTTTTTAATTGACAAACTAAAACATTGTTTTGAGGTAACGCAACACCTAATCTTATTAAGTTTTTATTTGGTAAAGTGTAAGCATTTATATATTCAGTATATGTAATACCATCGGCACTGGAATATAATTTAAAATTATTTTTTCCATAATTAATATTAGTTGGATCAGAACTACCTAATATTAAATCTGTATTAAATGTAAAAGTAAAATCACTTTGACCCAATGCATTACTTACTACAAATCCCTGCGCTCCCGCGTAATATTGTTCATTAGTTTCGGTGATTAATCCACCATTTGGTATTGCCATATCTTATTAACTTTTTTCGTTTGCATCTTCAGAAGCAACTGCTTGAGATGCTACTTGTATTATTGTTGGATCTTCTATTATAACTCCAGCATATGCTAATATTCTTAATATTATTTCAGTTTGCTCAGATATATCTAACTCAAAATCTTGAGAAGGTCCAGCATCGTATAAATAAACTCCACCTTGTAAGCCTCCTACCATTTGAGTAAAAGCCCATATTGGGTTTTTAGGTTTTGCTAGATAAGCTATATTTATATCATTAGCATCAACAATAGTTGTTGGATAAACATATAGTAAACCATTATTAGGAGTAGCAGTTGCACCTGCCTCATATAAAAATATAGGAAAATTAATTGATGGTTGAGTTAACGGGGAAAGTAATAATTGTGTTATCTCACTTCTTTGAGCATATTGATTTAATTCTGTACCTCTATACATTACAGAACCTAATCTATAAAAATCACCTAAAATACCAGCAACTGGCGCTGTAGGATTTGTGTAATCATATATGTTTAAAGTAAAAGGATTTGTGCCTGTAATAGCACCAGCTAAAGTAGCATTACTAATATATTTTTGAAAAGGTTGTAACTTTAACTGTATATTTTTTATACGATTACCATAATCAGTATCGTTTTGAGGTACTCTATATTGTTGATTTAAATCACTTGCATAAGTTTCAAATATAGTTAATTGTACCTGCGCAGCAACTTTATTAAATTCGTCAGGTGTCATATATCCTCTTTGTTGTTGGTTGAGAATTAACAACACTGTTTGGTATACTGTGTTTACGTTTACTGCCATTATATTTTTATTAATTTAATACAAAGGCGGACGAATCCGCCTTGTATCATTTAGTGTTATGCTAGTCTTTTATCTATTGACTTATATACTTCAACTCCTTCATCTGTTTTAAACCAAGCAGCTAATGCTGAATAAGGGTTTTCATCAAAAGGAACTGTCATTAATTTTCTATCATTACTAGCCCAATGTATAGATCTTTGATCTGGAGATATTCTTAAAATACCTTGTTCAACAGCGTTGATACCAAAGTTTCTTAATTGTACATTTTCATCATTAGCTAAAGATAAAAATAATCTTGGGTTTCTTTTAGCAAGTATCATTAAGTCTCTTCTTAATTCTTTAGAGCTCAATTGTGTCACTTTACTTCCCGCTTCTACTCTAACAATTGCTTCAGCCATATCTACATCCATATCTCTAGCTGCATTTAAAGCTTCAATTTCCCATTCAATTAATTCTAAATCATTTTCAGCAATTGCAGCTGGTACAAATTCAGAATATTTTCTATCTTTCATAGGGTGATATAAAGATAATAATTTTTGTAAAATTACATTTTCTTTAGGAACGGATAATGATCCATCTCTAAAAGTAATATGACCTAGAGTAACCTCTCCTTTTTGTTCATCAACAAATGGAGATGACATATTAGTAGCATATCTTAATTCTCTTTGAGTTTGTGATTTTGTATCAAACCACAACAAAGCATGCTTTTTGGTGTGTTTACTAGGTATAGTGAGAGTTAAAGGTTCTTTATTACCTTTTAGTATATACGTTCTATCTTTTATTTCCCAGTTATCTTTTTTTACAACTGGTTTTTCTTTTTTAGGGGTAGCAACCATAATTGATTCTTCTACCACTTCTTCTTTTTTATTTTTTGCCATAATATAATATAATTAAATAGTTTAAAAAATAATAATTACCTCCACCCGAAGATGGAGGTTATTATTAATGTGAATAATTACACTCCTTTGAATAATACAAAGTTGTTAGCAGCTTGAGTTACTAAACATCTTTCAGAAAGGAAGTTAACTTCCATTGCATCAAGAGTTGAAGTAAATGCACCACCAACAGAACCTGTTAACCAAGATTTCATTCTTCTATCATCAGTTTGTGAAGCTCTATATCTTACGTGTAAGAAAGGTCTTCTGATGTTAGTTCCTAAAATTTGATCGTAAACAGTTGTAGTACCAGCAGGAACTAAAACTCCTTCAATAGAGTTTGGTCCAGTCACAGCACCACGAGTTGAAGCGTCATTAAGGTATTTCCAGTCAGTCTTATAGAAATCATATGAACCTCTTCTAAAACCGCTAAAACCTAAGTTTAATGCCATTTCTTCTGAGTTTTCAAATAATCCATAAGCAGTACCACCTGAAGATCCAGATGAAATTGCAGCAAGCATATCATCAAAATCTAAAGCTGTTTGTCTGTCTAAGAATAACATGTTTTCTTCAATTGCTCCTTGAGTATCTAAGTTTCTAAGAATGTCGTCAAAGTCACTAATACCTGCAGCAGCCGAGAATCCAACTTGCACGTTACCTCTAGCTTGAATAGCAGCAAAAAGACCTTCTGATCCTTGAGCTTCACCTACTGTAAGAGCAGATGCAGCAGCTACTAATTCAGCTTCTACACATACCATTTCTAAGTAGTCTTCAAATCTTAATCTAGTTTCAGATTCAGCTTTAAGATACCATAAATAACCACCTGTTCCGTCTTCAGTTGAAACTTCAATCCAACCTATTTGAGCAGTATCAGAACCAGATACAACATACTTGTCTCTGATTATTACTGGTCTATTACTGAACTGAGTAAGCGTAGGCTCAACACTAACCATATCATTTCCTGTAGCAGGAGCAGCGCCTTGCGCAGCATTAGGTGTAGTTTGTCCTTTTCTATATTCAGAACCGTAAACAAAGATTTTAAAAGCTCCAACAATTCCAGCAGCAGCTATAGTAGCAGCCGTGTAACAGTCTCCGTTTATTTGCACTGGTCCTGCACCTACGTTAGAATCACCTACTAGGAATTTTGCTTCGTTACCAAAATCATCCAATAATACAATTGTAGATCTTGGAGAGATTACGTTAGTAACACCTGCTGGTATTTGAATACCATCAGAAAAACCTGCAGCAGGAGCAACTCTTGTACAGTTGTCATATGCAATGTGTAATCTATTTTGTTCTGACCAGATTACTTGGTCACTTGTCATTGGAAGTTCAGCACCGACCATTCTTAAAAATCCAGATAGTGTTCTGTTTCCATATCTCTCTACTTCTGCTTCGTAAATTTCAGGCAGATATTGTTGAGCGAAAGAATCAGAATCACCAGGATTTGCTCCTCCATTAAAGGATAAGAAATTAGTTGATAAAGCTTCCTGTACTTGACTCGGTACTATCGAGCCAAACTGTGGGGATAAAGCCATTTTTTTTAAATTTTAATTGTTAAATGTTCGTTTTTTGATTTTCAATTTTGATGAATCTGCTCCACTAACAGCTTTAACCTTGAAACCACCTACATAAACGTCCCCACCTGCAACTTGCCTTGGTGCGTCCATACTTGGGTTTTTAGATTTCTGTACAATGGTTTTAACACCATCTGCTTTACCTTGCTCATAAAAATGAGAGGCGAGTTTATCAGTATTCATCGCAGCATATAAAGCTTTGTGATAACCTGCTGTGTCACTAATCTTTCCATCTTTGTCTAAAAATTTTTCTACAAAATTAGAAATATTAGATTGAGTTTCAGCTATCTTACTCGGATCTTGAACTTTATACCTAAACTTTTTATCTCCCACATTATAATCAAAACCTTTGAAATCAGTGTTAAATAATTTATCAGTACGATTTTTAAAATCCTCTTGAGTTTGCTTTATAGTTTCTTGCTGTTTATTGTAACGATTAAAAAAGTCCATTGCTTTTTGCTGATCTTGAGTAACACCAGGTCTTTGCTTTATTTCAGCATAGTACTGGGTTTTTCTTTTCTCTAAATCTTGCTTAGCTCCAGCAACCGCTTCTTTATAAGCTAACTTTTTTCTTCGTATGTCTTTTTGCTCATCTAATTCTTCATCATATTTATAATCTTCCATTATAAGACTAATATCTTCAGAGTCTAAATGAGGTTTTGTTTTTCTTAAATATTCTTTTAAAAGTTGATCGTTGTTTAATTTAGAATAATCTTTATTTAATTCTACATAATCTTCAACCGTACCACCAGTTTCTTCCATAAACTTTACTAGTTTATCTACATTTTCTGGTAATTTAGATTGTTCTACAACTTCTTCTTTTACAATTTCTTTTTTTGGTTCTTCTTTTGATTCAACTATTTCTTCTATTATTTGGATCGGAGATTCTTCTTTAGCATCTGTATTGTCGACCCGTACTTCTTCGTCCACTTTCTTGCTATTTCCGGATGTTTCAACCACAGGTACTTCTTCTGTTTTTCGCTCTTGAACGGCATCTTTTTCTGGTTTTTTTGTTAAATCAACTTTTATTGGTTCTTGTATTTTAATATTAGGATCTTTAGATAAGTCTACTTTTGCTACTTCAACTTTTTTACCTAATTGTTTTGGTTTTTGAGATTTTACTTTATTTTTTAAAGTAAATTCACCTTCTTGTTTGACCTCTACGGCCGCTTTTTTTTGTGACATAATATAATATAATTAAAAATTAATACTAAATAACTGGTGCTTGTCCTGCTTGATTTTCAAAATCTATTGGTAATAAATCATTTTTTCTTTGATCTATCATTTGACTTTGCTGTGTGCCAGCTATCCTTGTTCTTTTATCTTTACGATCTTCTATTTCTTGTTCTTTCATTGTTTCACGCTGAGTTTTCATTTGCTCTAATTGCAATTGATAATTAAACTCTTCAGCCATTAATTGACGTTTAATCTCAGCTTCTGTTTGCATACGTTGAATTTCAAATTGAGACTTTGCTTGTTCAAAGTTTACTTTCTCAGAAGTTAAAGCTTGTTGTTTTTGAACCTCTGCTTCTGCTGCTTTTTCTGCCGCAGCTGCATTAGCTTGAGCTTGTTGCTGAGCCATTTCAGATTGCATCTGTCTTTCTCTTTGTAATTTACGTCTTCGCTTTTGCTTTAACATTTGATTAGCTAGTTTTAAATTACGTATTTGACGTAACTCAATAGCGTCTTCTAAATCTATACCACCACTAGATAAAGCAACTTGTATGTTTTGTTCTAATTTAGCTTTTTCTTCTTCATCTGGTTCTAAATCTAAAAATATACCAAAGTCATGTAGATTTAATTTATCTATTTGTCTTAATGTAGAAGTGTTAAATATGTTTAAACTATCTCTTAATGCATTAGCCGTTAAAGGATAATCTAACATATCTTTTATTTTTTTAGAAATATTTTCACACATTCTTAATGTTAAAAATAAACTAGCATTGTTTATATGCTTAGTAGCTATATTAGATGCTTGAGCTGCAAGTTTTTGTAATCCAACTAATGTATTACTATCTTGTATACTTCCATCTCTTGCTTCGTTTAATCCCGTTACATCTCTTATCATTTGTAAATAATAATTATATGTAGATATTAAACTTTGTATTTTCGCCTGACCAGATCCGCTACTTAATTCTTGTACTGGAACTTTACCTCTATTTAATTCACCATCTTGAGTAAGTGATCTACCTACAACAGAACCAGTTTGAAAATACATATTCAAAGCTTCCTGTGGATTATAATTAGTACCATTTCCAAGATCAACCTCTGCTAAACCATCCATATCTAGAAATACACCATCTGGAACCATTCTAGCAATTACTTGTTGAAGTTTTAAATGAGTTATTTGAATCATATCCGCAAACCCAGTTATTCTGCTAACTGTAGAATCAATACGTCCTTTGTACATTCTTGGAGCACAAATCGCGTAATTCATTTCTACTTTAGTTGTATCCGCAAAAGGTCTTGTCATGTTTTTACACATCTCCCATTTTAACAACATATCAGTTCCTAAAACCTTAACACCTTTGTATAAAACCTCTATAGTTCTACCAACTCTTTCAAAGTTTTCATTTTCAGGTGGATTAAATGTATCTGGTTTTTCAATAGCTTTAACTAACCCTTGTTCTGTTTGTTTTATCTTAAAAACCTGATCCATATATGTTTTATATTCAAAATATAAAACTGGTATAGTATTTTGATCATTTGGTCCATTACCATATCCATACATGTATGTTCTATTACCTTGGTACTCTTGGATTTTTTTTAATTCACTATCTGATAAGTTTGGAAACTGTTTAGCAATTTCAGGTAAAGTAACCATTTTATATTCACCAACATAATATATATCTTCAAAATTTGGATCTTCTGTATAAGAATATACTAAATTAGCAGGATCAACATAATCAATAGTTATACCATTTGAAGTATTAAAATTTGTTTTTACAGCTCCTATACCACAAGTAACTAGATCATAGTTTATTCTTCTTCTAATTAAATCCCATCTATTTACATCTAATACTTGATTGATAGCTTCTTCTTCTGCTATTTCTATACCCTGCTTATAAGATAATTGCATGTGTAATTCTAATTCTTCTGCATTTTCAGGCATTTTATCTTCTGGTACATCTGTATTAAATAGATTAGAACCTAGAGTACTAGTTATTCTTTTCATTACATCTCTAGCAAACATATCTTGCGCTAGCATTTCTGCATAGTTAGTTCTTTTTTCTACTGATGCAGGATCTTGAGCAAAAGCATTAACATCATAATCTTTATTAGATATACCATTTGTTAATATATCTACAAATTTAGAAATAATAGGAACTGGTTTCCAATCTAAATTTAAATAAGATAAATCACCATTAATAGATAATTCATCTTTATATTTTTGAGTAGGTTGTTCACCTCTTGCATACAACCTTAATCTATTGTAGTTATTCCAAGTAGTTAAATACCTATTACCATTAGTTCTTCCCTGAGAAAACCACTCTTGCTCTATAGCTTGAGCCACCTGCTCGCCATATTCAAAGCTTGCTTTTTCCGCGTCGCTAACCACTTGGCTAGGGAAAATACTACTACCGTTAGTGTATATACTCTTCATTTATTTTATTATTTTTGATAAAGAACCTCTATTATCATATTTTTTAATTCCTAAATTGTAACTCTGTCTAACTATTTTTGGAATAGGTCTATATTTATTTTTATTACAAGCCATTAAAGCAAGTCCTGAACTAATAGAAGCATCATGAGTGGTTCTATTATTTATATCAAATCTACTCCAATCATTTAATGTGCGTTGAAAATAAGTATCACCATGTGTGTTATCTGATCTTAACCCTACATAGTTTTCAATATAACTTTCTATCGCAGAAGCATGAGCCTGTTTAATATCTTCACTTGAATTAGGTATTCCACCTATTTCTCTTTCTGTTACTGATAATTTATTATATATTTTATCAGGTCTATTCATTGCAAAACCTCTGTAACCTCTACGTTTAAAATGATATAATAATCTTGGTTTATTGTTTTCAGCAAGTAATGGCATTCCATAAAATATACACGCCATAAGAACATCTTCAAAAAATATCTCTGCTGTTTGTGGTCTTGCTATATATTCTAAAAAGAAGTGATTAGGTGGAACATCTTCCATGCTAAATTTAGTTAAACCATGAAGAGATCCTTTAGAACCTCTTTTATCTACAGTACCAGATATATCATAAGGGTCACATCCAAATGCTCCAAGTGTTTCATTTCCAGGATATTTAACACCTAGTTTATTTATTACATTATTTTGTAATCTTTTAGGCGGAACCCATGAAATAAAAAATCTTCCATTTTTATTTGGATTAAAAACTACTTCAGTATCTTTTATTCCTCCAATCCATTGAAAACTTCCTTGTGTTATAATTGCTGAGTTTTTAACATCTTCATTCCAATCTATTTGCTCATAGATTTTTGTTAAATTAAACAATGATGATTTTGCTTCATCTCTAAAAGCATGTTCAGTTGTTCTTGGAAATTGTCTATAAAATTCATTTAAAGCATCTTGATCTTGTTTTAAACCATCAACTTCATTTTGCCAATAATCAACTACGCCTAATGTTATAGGAACTCCTTGTGGTCCTTTAATTAAATCTTTCGGTGTTTCAAATACAGGTATTCCATAAGAATCAATGTATCCTTCGTAGTTCCACTCCATAGGTATGAACAAACTATATAATCCCGAACGAGTCTGTCCGTTGCGGTTTCTTTGTGTGACGTCTGAATCATTATATAATTTTTTAAAATTACTACCACCTTTATCTAAAGCGTTTGATGTTGAACCCATCATACATTTACCGATAATTCTACTACCTAATCGTAAACAAGTTTTAGTAACTCTCCAGTTGTTTAATATATTGTTAGGTCTTTCCCATTTACCACTCTCATCGTGTACTAATAATTTTAATTTTTCACCATCATAACTATTATCACCTGTATTTTTCCAATCAATAGTAGTATCTAATCCTTGTAATTCTGGTAGTGTTTCATTTTGTGTAAGTTTACGTCTAGTAAATTTACTTGCTGGAACTCTATAAGCTAATTCTGTTTTAGGTCGATCCATACCATCTTGAATCGGTTTAAAAAAGAAAGGATAATTAACTGATATAGGTACAACTTTATCAGTAAACATTGTTTTTGCATCAGGTCCTGATTTTGATAATATACCGTATCTACTATCAGAAGATATTGTTGCTTGATTAACTGTTTCACCTGAAGCCATAAATGAAAAACCTGAACGTCTATTCTTAAGATAACACATTCCATAACATCTATCATCAGCTTTACAAGCTTCCCAGAATATAAAAAATAATCTGTTTGCTTGTCTAAAATCTGGTTTACCTACATCAATTTTACTCCATTGTAAATACATGTAATGGGTTCCAGTTATATAAGTTTTTACATCATTATTATAAAACCAAAATCCTTCATCTCTACGAATAAATTCTTTATCAATATAATCGTACCAAGTTTCTTTAAAATCTAAAGGATAATCTTCCCAATCAAAAATAGTTTTAATTCTTTTTAATTCTTTAGGTAGAGGTTGATATTCAAATTTATTATCTTTAAATTTAATTATTTCTTTTTCTTTAGGTAAAGCTATTTTAAGGTTTTGTATTTCGTATATTTCACCTATTTCACCTGTTTTAGATATAACTATTACATCATGTTCTACGTTATATCCATAATCCCATTTTTTATACCTATTATTTTTTTTAATAATTTTAGGTTTAATATGGTTATCTAATATTTTATATAAGGTTTGTTGATACATTACTTAGATCTTCCTTCAGCAAAACCTTTAAATTCTTTAGGTTTTTTAGTTTCTTGTTCAACTTTACCTTCTATGATATTTTCTTCTTCATTTATTTTTGATAAAATTTCAAAAGCATCAAATATAGCTAGTTTTTTTGTAGCTGCAGCATTTTTTAATCTATCTGCGGAAATATCTGGTCCAAAATCTATAATCGGTTCTTTAGCAACTTTAATCAGTTCTTCAACTGCTACATGCCCAGCTTGGATTATATTCTTTTTTATTTTCTTTATCTCCATACTTAATTACAATATCATTTGATTTCATACAATAAAGGCGTTCTTCATCTATAAAAAACTCCCATTCAGCACCTGGTTTAAAACCTACCATATCACCTGGGTTAATTTTAGATGCTTCTAATGAATTATTACCAATTTTTAACAACCCAATATAAGGATCTTCTTTTCTATTCTTTAAAGAATCAGAATTTTTTAATGGTTTTATAAAACATCTTTCACCAAAAGACTTCCATGTATCTTTATTTTTGTATAAGTATATTTGATCCATACCTGCAAAATACATATTATCTTTAAAATAAGATCTACTATTTTTTTGTACACCTTTCATATCATAGAATCTTCTAAATATGTTTTGATGAACAATAATAATATCTCCTTTTTTAATAGGTGTAGAAAAAGCAATTGGTGTTTCAATTACTTTTGCCAACCTATTTACAAATTTCCAAGATTCAACTTTTGTATTTAAAATTAAATCTTTTTTACCTACTTTTTTACTATTAGCATACCTATCACCTATAGGTTCTATAATAAAATCATATAAACTTCTCATTAATACTCTAAATCGTATTCAATAGAAATAGCCATTTGTGAGTTAAATTTTTTCCAAGGTAATATTTCGCCACTTTTCTTTATATGAATATTATATGAATTATCTTTCTCTTCAAATAAAATGTGAGAAATTATATGATTACCATACACTTCTTGACCCACTGAATAATGCATGGCATTATTTTTATAATCA
>Ga0208669_1000710_pt1 | contig 13054 bp, 3 predicted proteins | sample 21_taG_FD_184095 | JGI IMG/M metagenome (GOLD analysis project Ga0208669, IMG submission 184095) | Marine viral communities from the Subarctic Pacific Ocean - 21_ETSP_OMZ_AT15319 metaG (SPAdes) (version 2) | ecosystem: Environmental > Aquatic > Marine > Oceanic | place: Pacific Ocean | collected...
TTCAAGATCAACTAAATACCAAGCGTCTTGTTGCCATGGATCAGTCTGTATATCAAATTCAAGATCAAGTGCGCTATTTCCTGCTTGTGCGCTATTATCAGAGCGTATGAGTAAATATTGAGAAGGTACACTTTGTTCCCCTGAAGTAATAGTAACCGGGTTTTCATCATTACCGCTTGTATAAGTATAGTTAGGGTTGCCAAGCGTACTAATGCTATCACCAGCAGCACCAGAAACAGTGTTATCTAAGTTCCAAGAGTTAATATTCCAATTACTTGGAGTTGTATAAGTAATTGCAACATTCGGTGGTAGTGCAGGATCTACGTTTTGTCCGTTTCCTGTTTGAGAAATTCCTCCAAATGAAGGGCCATACCCACCAGCACCCTGGGTACCTTGTAAACTAAAATGACTTCCAGCGGTACCAAGAGGACCATATGCAGTACTTATTGTCCAATCAAAAGCTTGGTGGTGAATTTCCGCCCAAGCCGGTACAGGAAAAGGCGGAACAGCGCGAACTTGTTTTATCTCTGAAACCGCTTCTTCGTATGGTGTCCATCCTCCCGCCGCTATGTACGGAGTAAAATTTTCATAAAGAGTTGGTCCAGTATAAGTGACAGCTTGTTGTGTAACCGCAGCTTGCGCTGGTGTTATATCACCACCTGGACCATGTATGCCAAAACCTTTAACAATTTTAACACTACAAATCTCCCACAATGGGTATTTATTATTACATAAACCATCACCATAAACATCTTCATGGGGATCTGTGCCTAAAATTACTATTGGTGCTTGGGTATAAACTCTTACTCTAAGATCATCTATCACTTTTACTTCATGAGGCAAATCACTCCAACCAGTCGTATTACTATAAGTAGCCCCAATCCTATTACCATTAGCATCTTGAGTATTAGGATCTTTAAATTTAAATCTAGCTATTAATTTAATTGTTTTTCTTTCTATCGGAGTGGCTGTTAACCCGCTGGTTGCCATCATTTCTGCAGTACCACTCGCCCAGAAGTTTGATTGTCGAGTTGATGGATATTGTACCGTAGCAAATTGTTCATATTTATCATTGGATATACCATAATCGCACGTACCAGTAGTATCATCAGCATATTTCATGCTGTTGGCTTGGGATGTGTGATATCCATAAGATCCAAAAACATTATTGTCTGACCAAGCTGTATTATAAGGAGTAAGCTGATTGTTTGCTGAAGATAAATAAGGATCCAAACCCATTAGCTTAGCAGAGGAGATATCACTCGTCCCATCCATAAGCTTAATTGAGGGTTTTATAGAATTTCTTCCTCTAGCTCCCGTTCCACCAAAATTCTCCGCTTGGAAAGTTTGATTACTAAAATCCGTATATAACGCGATTTCAATCGCAATGTGTAACTCATCCCCATTATAAAAAGTATTATGATGATCATTACCAGGCGTGCTAGGAGCTTGGTTATAATCCCACATTAATTCACCTTCATGATTAGTTGGGTTAAGCAGTGTTGAGTTTGGATCTTTTCCAACATCTTTAAACTCAACAAAACTACCGTGTCGAGCTCTATCAAAAAGAATATTTCCGTATCCAGACCCTGCAGCATTAGAATAAGCTCCTCCTCCATATCCATAAATATATCGACCAGCAGATCTAGTAATAGTATTTGATGTAAGTTTTGTGCCATTTGTATTGTAAGTGGCTAAGTATGCACATTTTGCGACCGCTGCACCACCATTATCAGAAGCACCTGCTAATGTTTGGTTAGTATAGCTGGACGCTGCATCAATAGCGCTATGATTAGTAGGGTTATTTTCATTAACATAACCGAACAACCCACTACTAGCAGTAATAATATATCTTTTAATTTCAACGTATCTATCGTCGTTATCAGGAACTAAAGTACGATTTGGACCAAACAAGTTTGGATACGATAAAGCAGCGCCGTATGTTCCACCTGCTGGCGGAGTGCTTACGCCCCCATTTAAGTAAAGTACTAAAAACTCTCCACCATCTGGATATGTACCCACCGAATCATCCCACGCCCACGCTGCAGATCCTTGGTTATTATCTAAATTCCCATCCCAACTATCAAAATCAGCTATATTACTCATTGCTAGAAACGCATCTTGAGCAGCCTGTAGTTCATAACCCTCCTCGCTGTATGAAGAAGTAGTAGTTGTAGCAGGGGCAGTTAGGGCAGTGGCAGATACCGAGGTATAACCAGTAATTGTAAGTCCAGTTTCTGGAGCGCCAGCAGGATTAGTACCACCGTAACTATTAAGAGGATTAAGTTGTGTGTTTGTCACTAGAATTGGGGTGCTTAATTCCGCTTCTTGCATTTGTATTGAATAAGATCCTAATACTCCATTAAGTGTTGTAAGACCAGCCGCAGTAGTACCAGTAATAGGATTTCCTTGCGCATCATATCCCGCTAGAACTGTTGCTAAATTTCCTGCTTGGGGATTTCTTCCCGGAACATGTTGTTGTAGCGATCCAGTAGGAATTTCAGCATGCATAGTAACGTCTACACTAACTTCTAAATTTCTATTCTGAGGTCCCCAAGCAAAAGGTTGTAGAACGCTTGTATTGTCTTCTAAAACATTTGCTCTTTCGTAACCATATAGTAAGTCTACACCGTTGTTAACATCTGGATTTGCAACAAAGTTTAATAAAGTTTTAAGTTCACTGGTAGATTCTTGTCCTAAATTAAAAGAAGTATTGTATATAATATTTTCTCCAAAAGCGTGTGAAAGGCTTATGTTGTAATCTTGTTTGTAACTATCATAAGTACCTATTAAAGCGGTATAATTAGGTAAGTTATCTCTAAACCAATCGTGCATTCCAGCGGTAGAAATAGGTGTTAAACCATCTTTAGATAATCTTAGCACCGCGCCTCTTTGTTTATCTGTAAAATAAGCTCTATAAGATTCTGACGCAAACGACTCTGGATTTGTAGATATACCATAATCTCCAACGAATGGATTTACATCACCTAGAACAAGGTTAGTAGATACTAATTGTGGATTTCCATCTGCATTGTATAACGCATCTTTATTCGACGTAATACTTACAACTCTATCTTCACAAAAGGCTATTAAACTAATTCTTCTTTGAAATAATTTTTGTATACTACCGTATGTAGGGTTTAAATCTTTAGTGATTTTTTCAGCCATGATAAACTGATTTAAATCATTGACTCCAGAATTTGAATTATACAATCCAGAATATATTAAACCATGTGATCTACGCTCTTCTTCGTAAGTTTTTTGTGTTGTTGACGATGCTTTAACTCCGTTACCAATATACATTTCGTTAAAATCATCTTTAATCCTATTAGATTCTAATCCATTATTAAAAGAAAAACAATTATAGTAAGTTAACCCAACACGTATATTGTCGCCAATGTCTTCTCTAAAAAGAAACTCTGTTTTGTATCCAACTGTATTTACGTCTCCACTGAGAACTTGCTCTTCAGCTTGTGCTATTGTAAAACCACCATCTTCTCTAATAAATTTAAAAGATGAACCAGAATAATCTGCTTCTAACGAGCCTTCAACAGCTAATAAAGGAAATCCAGGTTCAAATATAGCTATTGTACCATCTTTCCATTCTTTTAAATAAGAAGATCCAGCAACAGGTCCATCTAACACCTCTACCCTACACCCAATAGGTGCAAATAATTCATTTGTAGTATCGTTAAGTTTTACAGGTATATTATTACTAGCCTCGTAATATATATCTAAATCTACTTGTTGTTTTTTGGGACTAATCTCCCATATAGCTGGGAATTTATTTAATTCAGAAAGTAAAACTGACTGAACTTGTTCTACAAACTCTATATCAGCAAAATCACCATTAGTTTTGTCAGCAGACATAGCGGAATCTAAAGGATTATGCCCACCCACTGTTGGGTTTTTATCTAATTCAATTATATAACAAAGTCTTCTATTACTAGCTTTACCAAAATCTACTATTTTGCTTTTTAGCAATGTATGTTCATCACTTCCTCCATTTTCACCATCTACATCTAAAGTATTTAACCATTCTAATGCCACTTCCTCAACACTTATGTAAACATCATCTTGATTTGCTCTGGAAATATTATAACTATTATAACCAATAGAATTTGCCGTATCATATCTATTATATGGTTTTCTCCAAGAAGTGTGATTGTATAACTTTTTTACAACTACTTTTTTAATAGTGTAAATTTCATCATTAGAATCAGTTGAAAATTTAAACTGTGCTCCAGTGTGGAGGTTTCTTATAAAATCTCGTATTTTATTCTCAGCATCTCCTTGCGCATTAAATGTTGGGTCCCACTGTCTTTCGTGTAATTCTCTATAATCTAAATCGTAACCAAATCCAACACCAGGACCTGGTGTTTCTGGTAACCAAGCGCCATTTGTTAAATCATTATTACCTTCTAAACAAAGTGATCTATGCTCGTTAGTCGGATCGCTATCTGATCCAAATACCTGCTTATTTGTCGTACCAGTAAAATGTCCACCTCCCCATATTCCTTGTAAATTGTTTCCAATAGAATCGTCACCAAATAATTCAAAAGTATTAGGAAAAGCATCAGGTACTAAATTGCGACCTGGAGCAAAAAACGATAAATGCATAAAGTGTCTATCTATATCATCATCATCATTAGCATATGTATTAGTATCAACTCCAACGCCTTGTTCTGTTGAGTTTCCAGTTATTCCACTAAACCATCTTCTAGGACCCACGCTATGATCACTAGTGGTAGTGACTATTCCTTCTAAACCGTTTATATGGTTGTCTACAATATCATTTGAATCTAAAGAAACAAATCTTTTTACACTTTGTTCACCACCAACCCATCCAGTAATTCTTTGCCCTTCAGTATCAGTATCGTAAAATTTATATTCATCATTTTCAACTACTAAAGGAGATATGTCTATTATTCCATTTTTTAATGCTGTGTGAAATTTTCCTGTTACACCAACTCCAGGTACTTCGATTTCTTTGTCTGGAATATAGTTTTCGCTATCAATAAAATCTGTCAACCAAGTTTTAAGAGGAGGATAACTCCAACTGGAGTGAGTGTTTTTTCCCGCCTTAGTTCTTCCAGCCCAAGTTACACAACAATATTTAGCATAATCACTAGCTTCGCTTTGCCCAGCCACCATGTGCATTGCGTCTATAAAAAACGTAGGTTTATGGTTAACTAGTATACCATCCCAAGGTGCGGCATAATCAGTGACGCCAAGTTTGCCATCATTATTAGCGGCATCTCCAGCAACATCACCAACGTTATTGTTGTTGTTAATATGGTGTATTGAATTTGTACCAGTAACAGTGCCAAGCCATCCATTATAATTAAATAAACCATATCCAGCTGATGATAGAATATTTATATTAGCCACAGTGGCTATATCGTCTTGCCAGTACCAACTTTTATTTTTTGCTGATACAATATAATTATCTTCAACGTTTACATCAGAACCTTCTTCAATAAAGTTTGTAACTTGATTTTTAGATATTTTAACAAAAAATGAACCAGAAAAATTTTCATCATCTTTAAGCTCTTTTCTTTCTACTTGTATTACTAGATCTGCATGAAGATTAGTTAAAGAGGTATCGCTCGAGTCTCCGCTTGCGTGGGCTATATCAGCATCTATTTTGGTTATTGGCGTAGATAATTTTAGTACATAAGAACCGCCACTAGTACTTTTTCTACCACCAGTTATTCTATATTTTTTAGAAGAAACACCAAATCCAGATCCTGTTCCTAGTTTTCTCCAAGAAATATATAAATCTTTAGGATCAAAAACATCTTCATCATGTCCCATTCCACTTTCTAAAGGCGTGTTTTTGTTAGCTTGCTCCCACTCTGACCAGTTCATAGTTAAAGTGTCTATTTCTTTATTTGGACGGGTTGCAGAAACTGAAAAAAGAGTGTTTAAACCATCACCGGTGTCTGACGCGGTTGAACCCGAACTAGTATTTGAAACCGTACCATAATTAACTAATCGATATTTTATAGCGTCAGGAGCTTCGTTTTTAATATCAATAACTTTAAACTTATTTTCAAAATCCACTTGTTCTTCCCCAACTCCAATTTTCTTTTTTAAAACTATATAATCTTCTTCTGTAATTTTATTTCTATCAGACGAAGGAAATGAAATCCATAAATGCCCGTCTTCATTATCAAGCTCATAAGTAGCTTTAGAAACCCAAGCTCTTTCCATTGCTAGATTGTAATATGGATTAGAAGTTTCTTTTACAAAAAACTTTAATGAGTCAACCCATTCTGGAAAATTAGCAACGACACTTGGGTTTAATTGAAGATTTCTACTAGCATTTTTTAAACCATCACTTTTTTGCCAAGGAATATTTATTGCTCCTTTATCAGATGTGAATACTGGAGTTTCTCTACCATACTTGTCACAGTATACAACTCCTACTTGATAGTTTCTTTGAGATTTTACAGAAGGTAAACCTTGTGTAGTAAAACTTCCAATCAAACTATTTCTATCACTATAAGCAACTTGAACTTCAGGTTTTAATAAACCTATATCATAATTTTGTAAGTAATTACCATAAACAACTCTATTACCAGTTACCTCTTGCGCTAAAGCTCTTCTTGGAACATTATCCCAAGGTCTAAGTAATTGATTTGCTGGTAATGCCGCATAAATATTTTCTGTTGTTACAATATATTTTCCTTTATTATAACTTCCTTCAGCAGCGTATCCAAGCGGTTCATTTTGTAGTGTGGCATTGACTGTTTCACCTATTCCCAAATCGTAACTAAGTCCCTCGTGATTGCTAGAAGCGTGCCACGCACTGTCAACATGTCTTATGGTTCCTACAGAATATACAACACTAGAGTTTTCTTGCTTATATAATATATCGATCTCTACGACATCTTCTGGTGTTTGTTCTGTAATAAAATCGGTTAATTCTATAGAGTGAATAGAATTCTCCATAGCTTTGTTATACGGTTCTTCTGTGGTATAAGCGTTATCTTTATTATAAAATACGTTTCCAGTAGAAGTACTATTTATATCTTTTGGGAATTTAGCATTAAATACAGGTTCAGTAAATGGAGCGAATGTAGAAAATTCGCCATCTCTATATTTATACCTATATGAAAATCTTGGGAAGGTTGTTTCGAATAAGTTAGGAATATTATTTGTACTTTCCGAAGGTTGAGCGTGATTTATTTTTACCGCAGGGGCTTTTAAAGGTTTTGGTTTTATAATAGTAATATGGCGCTCTTCTATATCTAGCGTTATATTATTACCAAAAATAATATCTCCTTCGTGCCAATCTTCTTCAGCTGGGATTTGTCCAACGATAGTAGCAACACCATTATTAGGCTGTAAAGGATCGTCTTCATCTACACCCATGTCAGATAGTCTAACATGCATTCCACTATCATTATTCCAAATAGTTACTTCTTTTAAGCCTATATACTCTCCATTTCTATAATGCCTAATGTTAGTAATTAAGGGAGGTTGGATTGATGCTCCGAATTCGTCTTCGTTATAAGGAATTTCTTGTTGTAATAATTTTTCTAATTGCTTTTTTTCATACCAAAAATAAAGTCCTTTTTTTGGTTTTTCAAGAGTAAAGTCGTGTTCATCCGCTTCACCTTTTTGACTAAAAAGCTCTAGTGTCATACCGTTAAAACTACCTCGCTCAAATTCTAGCTGTGTATGACTATCAAAATTAAGCGTACCTTCTTTACACTCTTCTATATTTATTTTCTTTGGCTCGCTATCGTTATCAGTCCAAAGTAATAAATCATCAATTATATTTATTCCAGTAATTATTTCACCAGCAAATTTTAAAACAGCTTTTGAGTTCCAAGCGTTTTTGTCAACAATCACCGGTAATGTTTCTCCTGTTTGAGGATTGTGTTCTAAAATTGCGTCTTTTTCATAACTACTAACAAACCAATATAATTTATTTGATTTTTCGTCAGCTATACTTCCAACGCATTTAAAACCAAAAGGAATACCGGTAAAAGTATCAGTAACATCAACCCTAGCATTACCTAATACATTTTGCAAAGTACCAACGCTTGAGCCTTCAGAAGTTGATACCTCCACGTTCATCGCATCTCTATACTGTCCTTTTGGCATTAATCTCTCATCGAGATCTTTGTTCATCTTCCCCCCAGTAAAATTGTTCTTAATTTCCGGCATGAATTAGTGTTTTATTTGCTTAGATTTGCCTCTTAATGTTTGAGTTAATTCTTCTAATTTAATATTTGATAATCTTAATTTTGCTTTTCTTATTGCAGCGAATTTTTCTTTTGCTAATCTAGGAACTAATTGCTGACCGTAAGAAGAAGTTGATAATACCGCATGAGCAATTGATTTGTACATAGCTTCTTCTGCAAATTTATGAACTTGCATTTCCGCATCTGTTCCAATACCATCACTTATATAATCTAGTATTACAGTTTTTCCAGAAATATTAGAACTAAAATGTATTCTACCTAATCTTTGGTCTATATAATATGATCCATTTACATTAGAGTGTTCTGGATCTAATCCATATCGCTCACCACTAGCGCTATAACAATCACACGAGCAACTATTATCTCCACATGTATCACTACCACATCCTTTATAACTGTTCCAAGTAGACGATTCTTTACCGTTACCAATTGGAGGCACTAAAGTTCTATTGAGTGATAAAGGATAAAAACCACTAGTAATAGAAATGTTATCTATACTAGCTACGGTTGGAGCTGTTCCACTAATGTGTATATATCCTAACCCATCAGGATTACCACCCAAATCCTCGAATTTCTTAATATTACCATCGCCAATAGCGTTAGAATGAATATCTTGTAAAGTGTCTGGATGATAAGCCGTAATGGCATCATAGTAATCGTTTAATGTATCGTTTACCCCATGATTAGGCTCTACACCTTGGATGTTAAGATCCATAAAAACTACTATCACAAGATAAACACTGTTTAGCGCCGAAACATCAATATTTACAGCTGATTTTGTTGAAGCATTGCTTGCCCCTACAACGCTATTACCATCACCAACATCAGAACTATTCCACTCTACGTAGCTAGCGCCCCCACTAGTATCAATCACCCCACTTTTACTATAAGAAGCTGCTGTTAAATTATAAATATTTGGATCAAGATTGGTAGATTCACCTGGTCCAGTTACATAATCACCTTCTCCAAACATACTTGCTGTAGTTATTGCGGGGTCTGTGCTAATACCACATCTTAAAACGGTGGTACCTTGTGCAAGGGTTTCAGACGATCCCGTTGCTATTACGTCAATATAATCAATTCCTGATACATCTACGGCTTGGTATACTGTAGTTAGATATCCATTATTCCATGGACCATGCCCAGAGCTTGTTGAGTTTTGGAATGTTAATTTTCCGTTTTCAACTCTAGCCCCAGCATGTGCTCTGTTAGTGTCAGCAAGCATTAATGGATCGTGGTATACACCACGTTTTGAAATTGTGTTCCAGGGAGCTGCTAGATCATTGTCAAAACCACCTGCTATCTCCAATAATTCGTAACTTTCTGGAAAAAAATAATCTCCGTTTTCTTCTTGTGCTATTTGGAAAGGATTAGACGTGTTACTTGTGGGATATAAAGGGTATTTTATACCGCAGTTATCTACCCAAGAAACTTTCGTATAATTAACGTAATCATGTGGAAGTTTCATAACCAAAGAAGGTGGAAGATCTATTTGTTGCGATTTTACAGATTTAAAAGTATCAAATGATAGTTCTTGTAAAGCCCTCATTGCGTGAAAAGAGACATCTGCTTTTTTTAACTTTGGTATTAATTTGTTTTCTCCAACATACGCTATTTGAAATTGTGTTATAATATTTTCTAAAGAAGTAAATTGATAATTTCCAAGATCATTACTGTTGTAATAATCTTTATGTGAAGCTTTGTATGTAGTTAAATATCCCATTTATTTATTGTTTTTCTTGTTGAACGTTTTTCATTTCTTCCTGTGCCGCTACTTGAATTAATCCTGGATCTTTAATAGTTACACCAGCTAATTGTAGTATTTTAATAACTAATTCGTTTTCTTCAGAATCATGTAGTTCAAAATCTACAAAACCCCCACCTGAGTTAAAAACAGCGCTTGCTCCATCTACAATAACATAAGTCCAACTCGGTTGATTTGGTTTTCTTATATAACTAATTAACACCTCATCCACTGGTGATGGGAAAATACGGATTATCGGAATTCCAGTAACGTTGCTAGATCTTGTATAATATGGACCACCAAATCTATTTGTAAGATAAGAATCTAAATATTTATTTATTTCTTTTTGCTGAACTTGTTCTGCTTCACGATATTTATTAATACCTGCAAATCCTACAAAAGTTGAATTTGCACCAGAATACAAAACCTTTACTGATCCCAATCTCCACATAGTACCCCCTAAATTTGATAAACTTACTTGACCAGTTTCATCACTAGAATGTAATTCGTCATGAACATCAAACATACTTATTTTTTCTTCAATATTAGAAACAATATCCGCGTAGTCAAAACTATTACCAGTTCCTCTTTGTCTTTGTTCTAAATCATAAAAATATTGCTCAAAAATAGCCATTTGAGCTTGGTCGGCAAATAAGTTGAACTCCTGAGGTGTTATATAGCCTCTTTGTTCTTTATTAGCCAAAGCTAAAACTTTTTGATATACCCTATCTACACTTACTGCCATAATTTCTTTTTAATTTTGTAGTTTGCAATCGCCCCGTAGAGCGACTGCATCTACAGTTAGATTAATTTAATCTTTTTTCAATATTGGAGTAAATCTCCATTCCTTCGTCAGTTTTAAACCAAGCGGCTAAAGCTGAGTAAGGATGTTCATCAAAAGGAACATTCATTAACTTTCTATCATTAGAACCCCATGAAAAAGTTCTTTGATCAGAAGATAATTTAATTATCCCCATTTCAGTTGCTTTAATACCAAAGTTTCTAAGTTGAACGTTTTCATCATTTACTAGATCTAAGAACAATTTAGGATTTTTCTTAGCATATACTAATAAATCTCTTTTAAGTTCTTTAGAACTCATCTTAGACACCTCAGAACCTTTTTCTACTCGTAACACCGCTTCAGCCATGTCAATATCTAGATTTTGAGCCGCATTTAACGCATCGATTTCTAACTCTATAATTTGTACTTCGTTTTGAGCTATGACTTGAGGCTTGTGCTCCATGTACACATGCTTTCTACCTGGATGATATAATGATAGTAGTTTTTGTAACGTTTGTTTTTCTCTTGGTACATATAAAACACCATTTCTAAATATAATATGAGACAATCTTTGATCACCTTGCATTTCATCAACAAAGCAAGTTCTTTGATTTTCACAGTACTTCAGTTCTCTTTCATATCCTAATTCTTCATCAAAATAATAGATACCAGCACTTTTTATAGATCTAGATAAAGATTTTCTACTTTTACCTCTTAAAAAATAACTTCTATTTTTTATTTCCCAAGTATCTTTTTTTAGTAACGGTTTTTCCATAACCGGTGTTTCAACTTTTGGTTGTTCTACAACTCGTGGCGTTGGTTCCACTTTTGTTTTTGTTTCTTGTTTTTTTGCCATAATATAATATATAATAAAATTAATAAAAATAAAAAGGAGGGCAGAGAACGTTTACATGTATGCCGCCCTCCCTTTTAAAATAAATGTGCTTACTTCATTAACATAAAGTTATTAGCACCTTGTGTAATTAAACATCTTTCAGATAAGAAGTTCATTTGCATCGCATCTAAGTCAGACGTAACAGCGCCAACAGAACCAGTAATCCAAGTTTTCATTTTTCTACTTTCTGTATTAGAAGCTCTATATCTAACATGTAAGAAAGGACGTTTCATATTCCTTCCTAATTGCTCATCGTATACAGATGACACACCAGCTGGAATAAATATCCCACGAACAGCGTCAGAAGTTGCAGCACTATTAATACCACCTCTAGTAGCCTTGTCGTTTAGATATTTCCAGTCAGATTTATAGAAGTCATAAGAACCTCTTCTGAAACCAGAGAAACCTAAATTAAGCGCCATATCTTCAGAGTTGTCAAATACTCCGTAAGAAGTACCACCAGCTCCATAAGAATTCATAGAAGCTAACATATCATCCATCGCTAACGAAGTAGCTCTATTTACAAACATCATGTTTTCTTCAATAGCACCTTGATTATCAAACTCAGCTAAGATAGCGTCAAATTCAGCTAAATCAGTAGCAGCGTTAACACCAGTTACACCTGAAGTTACGTTACCTCTTTGCTCTACAGCATAGAATAAACCATCCATACCACCTGGGTTTCTACCAGATGAGTAATAACCAGTATCATCAGTTGCACCCGCATTTATAATATGAGACTCAGCGTTAACTGGCTCAGCTTCAATACACATCATTTCAACATAATCATTAAAACGCGTTCTTGTATCACTAGCTGCTTTTAAGTACCATAAGTAACCACCTTGACCATCTTCACCAGAAACTTCAACCCAACCAATTTGAGAAGCATCAGATCCAGAGACCTCATAGTAATCTTTCATGATAACAGGCTTGTTGGTAAATGATTTGAATGTTGGTTTAATAGCTTTATTAGTACCAGTGCCTTGTGTAAGACCACCGTGACCAGTTGAACCTTTTTCCCAGTCAGAACCAATAACTACAACCTGAGTATTTGCTAAAGTTGCAGATGATCCGTGAAATGGAGAATCAGCCCAAGTTTCCTCACCATAAGGTATAATAGTAACAGCTTCACCGTTAACTAAAGCTACTTGACCAGTACCTGACCAACCAGCGTTAGCTACTAAACACACGTCATATAGTCTAAGACCGTGGTTAGCGATAGTATAACCATCACCTGATACGTTTCCGTCACCATCACTAACTACGGTGAAAATGTTAGTATTCGTTACAAGTGAACCTATACATGCAACGTGTAATCTAGACTGCTCAGACCAAACTACTTGGTCAGAAGCCATAGCCTCTTCAGCTCCTACTTGTGAAAGAAATCCTGAGATAGTTCTGTTTCCAAAAACCTC
>Ga0208669_1000712_pt1 | contig 13039 bp, 25 predicted proteins | sample 21_taG_FD_184095 | JGI IMG/M metagenome (GOLD analysis project Ga0208669, IMG submission 184095) | Marine viral communities from the Subarctic Pacific Ocean - 21_ETSP_OMZ_AT15319 metaG (SPAdes) (version 2) | ecosystem: Environmental > Aquatic > Marine > Oceanic | place: Pacific Ocean | collected...
TATTGGGTTAATAAAAAGAGTGGAACTATCCACTTCGTTTCGGAAAGTGTAAATGAGTATACAGGTACTAAAACTTTATGGGCTCAAACTCAAAACCTTCCGTATGAAAGAGATTACTTTTTCAAAGGTGACAGTATTGATAGGTTCTTAAAAAACTATAAGTTTGTTTGTGATGGTGCTGGTATTCCGATGGATTACTACCAACATGTATTGGTTAACAAAAAATTAAAGTCTAACTTTAAATACGGCGTGATTAGTAAACAAGAATTTTTCGGTAGAGTTTTTAATTAATAAAAAGGAGTATAGATGACATACATTTATAAAACAATGTGGAGTGGTTCGGAGATTATAGCAGAGTATTGTTACTCATCATTACACAACAAGATTAAGGTTGTGGAGTTAACGGTGGACGGTAAGTTCCATAGAACTAATTGGATGGGGCATAATGGTAGGGATAAGTTAATGAGTGAATTGATGAGTGACTATGATAAGATTATGTTAGGTCAACAAGATTCTGATTATGATTCAGAGATTGATTTAGATAGGGATGTTCCAATTTCTCAACTAAGTGGAGCATGGAGATAACTTATGGAGTATAAAGAAATACTACTAAAGTTAGAACTTATCGAGTGTGAGTTAGTAGACGCTTACAACACAGGCTACGACAACGAAATCAATAGTGATTCATTACATTATATTGATTTGGCAAAAGATGAGTTGTATAGTCTTAAATCTGAAATTGAAAAGGTTGTGTCAAATGACTAATCAACAAGTAGTAGATTTAGTTATGAAAAAATTTGATGGTGAAATCATGATACGTAATCAATGGCGTGTTGATGGTTCTAAGGGTAAACATTACACAGTTAATTGGGATCCACATCACAGAAAATATAGTTGTAATTGTCTAGGTTATACTTATAGACGAAAGTGTAGACATATAACAGAATTAAGTAATTCATTTGGTTTAAAAAAAGGAGTAAATAATGTCAGAAAATAAATTTGAAAAAAATGGTGGTTATTATATAGGTGGAGTTGCCTATATGGATTGTAAAATTACTGGTGAACCAGTTCGTAATGTAAGTACAGAGGCTACGTCTGTAATTGGTACTAGAGCTTTAAATGGTCAACTCAGTAAAATGTTTCCTGAAACATCTAAACCAGCATACAAACCGACAGGTCGTCCTGCTGGATGGCACTTTATGGCTGAGTTCGTAGATAAAGATGGTAATGTATTTCACAAGGGTAAAGAGCAAAAGAAGTTAAAAGGTACTTTACCACCTACTAAAGTTAAGCCTGTTGTAAGGAAAAAAACTAAACGTAGGTCTAAAGAAGAGATACTTTTAGCTAGGGAAAAAGAAAAGAAAGCTGCTCTCAAGAAAGCTGTACAAAAACAGAAAGATTTTTTAAACCATAAATTCGGAGATAACTAATATGTCTAAGAAAAAAAATATACCGTTTCATGTGAAACATAAATACGAATCTTTTAAATTAAAAGATGGAACTATATTTTGGGCTAAAGATGAGTCTGATGCTAAACAGTATCGTGAGAAGGTTGGTGAATGAAAAGTAGTTTAAGTAGACGTAAAGATGGTTCATATATCCTTAAACACAAAACTAGAAAAGGTAAAAAGGATGATTGCGTAGAATGTGGTCAGAACGAGAAAAACCGTGAATTAGGATTATTGTATAGACACGTATCTAATGATATGATGTTAGTTAGAGATTATATAGAACATCATCTTACTGAATATACAAAACATAGGTCTGTAACACCTAATTGGTGTGAAACTTGTAAAGCCTTAATCGACTATAGTGTAGAAGTTGACATTGATAAAACATTAGGGTTTAATGCAAAATCTAAGTAATGTTATCAAGAGAATATCTAATCAACAGAGGAACTTGTTGTGGTCTTGGATGTTTAATGTGTCCATATGAACCAAAACATACAGAAGGAGTTACAGAGGTTATGAAAAAAATAATTAATTGTTTCAAAGAAGACAATCCACTAATTCAAAAAACTTTAAGGAGAGTAACAGTTGAAGAAGGATACAAAATTGCAACAGAACTATTTCAGATACTTAACAAAAAAGGAGACGGTATTGGGTTGGCAGCTAATCAAGTGGGAATTGATGCGCAAGTGGCCGTGGTTAACGTCAAAGAGCCAATCGTTCTTGTCAATCCTAAAATCGTTAGGAAAGAAGAAGAAGTAAGATATTATGAGGGTTGTTTAAGTTTTCCAAAAAAAGGTTGTCATACTAAACGATATAAGATTGTAGAAGTTGAAACAGATAACATTGAAAGTAATATGACTTTTGGTGCAGGAGATACTGATACAGACTTGTTAGAATCCGTTTGTGTTCAACATGAGATTGACCACCTCAATGGTATAAGAATATTAGATAGAGCTATGCAACTTACTATTAGAAGAGAGAAACCTAAAATTGGTCGTAATGAAATTGTTACTATTAAAAAAGGTGACGAAACTAAAAGATTGAAATATAAAAAAACACAAAAATTTTTAAGTGATGGTTGGGTAATAGAATAAAAATGTTATATCAATTAGAACTATTTTATAAGAGTGACGAACAGATGATTTTAGAAACAGAAGAATACTTTAATTATCTAGAAAAACCAAATAAAGCATTTTCTAATATGCCTGTTTGTCCATTCTTAAAACCTGAAAGACTTAGTGATAGAATAATGATTAGAGTTTGGAAACCTGTAGTAAATTCTTTAAATCATTTATTTCAAGATTTTTTTGAGTCAAAATATAGTTCAGCTTTATTTATATGTAGAGATACTAAAGATATAAAATGGAGAGATGTTTCTAGAAAATCTTACCAAAATACCATACAAGGTTTTTTGAAACCAACAGAGTACAAAGCTTTGTGTCTTTCCCCTTACGAAAACTTTACAGCAGCTGGTGAAGGTACACGAACAAAATCACCATACTTTTTAATTAATGTTGCAACAAGAAAAGAATTTGATAAGGCACATGAAGGTTTATTAAAAACAAAGTATTTTGAAAAATTTAGCGATGAGGAGATTAAGAAATTAAAAGTTTATCCAAAGAAAAAGAAGTAGATAATTTTAAAGTATTTCTAAGATTAATATTTTTATTAATTGGAATACCTATACTTACATTAGTATTTGGTGTAACCTTATTTATTATTTGTATCATGGTCATGATATTATTTATAGAAGATATTATTTACAATAGGAGGTAAAATGAGTAGTTCAGAAGCATATCAAGAGTTATTAGAAGAAATTCTAAATAACATAGAAGAATCGATAGATGAAAAAGATTGGGATGGAATTAATGGTGTGGCACAACAAATTAGAGAAGCGATTGACAATCCATTCGATAATTATAATACTGAAGACTGGTAAAGATATGGGGCTGTAATTGGAAATCGACAGGTGCTATTTGAAAATAGAGTGCAGCAGAGATTGAGTATGTCTCGTTACAAAAGACTCACTAATCTAATTGACGAAGTTAATTCGTTAGAAGGATTGGTCATCGATTGGCATTTAGCCAATGCTGAAATGGGATTCGACAATTTTGTCGCTCCTATTCAGGATGAACAATCAACTTACGCATACGCTGCATAAGTTACTGAGTTGTCTAACACTCGGTCATAAAAAAAGTTAGACACCATCTCTTTAGTTAGGATTGAAGTTAGAGATTAAAGAAACTACCAGTTGGTAACTCTGAGTAAAGTTACAAGTTCGTTGTAAGTAACTACTAATAGGAACTTAACTAAGCTGTGAATGACTTTTTGGAGAATACAGACTGGACGTGGGTTCGACTCCCACCAGCTCCACAAGAAAAATAAATTGAATTTAAAACAAACTAGGAGATATTTATTTATATGAAAATGTATAAAGAGAAGTTAGCATTATACATTGCGTTGATAACCTTAACTAATGGTTGGGTATCAACGAGCTTTTTGAAAGACAAAAACATTCAACTTCAATCTTTAGTTAGAGATAACAAAGAACTGGAACAGAAGTTGGAGAAGTACGAAACAGAAGGAATGAACGTGACCGTAACCATGTACGAACCACTTTCGTATCAAACTGATTCTACACCGAACATTCTCGCGGATGGAACGCGTATTAGGGTACACAAAGCTAGCGAGTACCGATTTATAGCGGTAAGTAGAAACCTTTTGAAACGACACGGTGGATGGTTAGACTATGGAGACTTTGTTCTGTTAAAAGGTACTTCTCACAAAGATGGGGTATATCAAGTAAGAGACACTATGAATAAAAGGTTTGTAAATCGAATAGACATTCTAGAGTCGCCAGGTGTAACTCCATATAAATTTCAAAAAGCTCAAATAGTAAAGACAGATCTATTTGTCAACAATAGTAATGGTTAGGTTGTATGTTAGTAACAATAATATATAATACAGAATATGCCAGCGAAGCTGGTAGTTTAAAAAATGACATTCTCGGAGAATGGTCTGATTGTAAAATAAACAAAATGGGTATTAAAGGTGCAATCAATAATGCTACCTACCAAATACAATTAGATGGTAACATTATCTATACTGCTAGAAGTGCTGGAGATAATACAACAATAATAAATTCAATTAAGGAAAGGTTATAGGTAATCAATGCAATATATAACTAGGTCAGGTAATTTCGATTCAGGACATAGAGTTATGAATGAAGCTATGAAATGTTTCAACATGCATGGTCACACTTATTTATATGACTTAACATTTTCTTTTAAGACTATGGAAGATATAGGTTACACTATAGATTTTAAAGAGATTAAAAGAATTGGTTGTCAATGGATAGATGATGTGTTAGACCATGGCTTAATAGTTAATCCAAAAGATACGGTGTATATAGAAGCCGCTAAATCTGTAAATAATAAAATATGGAAAATGTCTTTAAATGGTGAAGGTAAATACTGTAATCCTACAGTTGAGAATGTAGCTCGTGAAGTATTTCTAGCTATGGAAATATTATTCAAAAGTTATAGTGATTTAAAAATTCATCAAATTAAAATACACGAAACACCAAATTGTTATACTGTATGTGATTATGATTCGATTCCAAATATTGAACGAGAAAATTTTAGAGATACAAATTTTGTATCAATTAAAGAATACGCTGATGAAAAAGGTATTTTAGAATATGATGATAGAAAATAAAATTGTATTTTCAGAAAATTGATTATACTTATATAAACATTGAAGAAGTTTACGCTAACAAATTAGGTAAACTACTTCTTAACTAGAGACAGAAAAAACGATATGTTTTTTGTTTGATGTAGAAGTTCTGAATAAGAACGTAAATGACAAAGAGTCTACTATAAAGACATCATTTAAAAACATAAAGTAAAGTATGTTTCGTAATAGCTAAAGGAGAAAAAATGGCTATCATAGATAATAAAGCTATGTTCATTCGTAGACATAGTAGTAAAAACAAAATAACATTCGCTCCATCACAAAGGTTATCAATTCAAAATTTGATGACAGATTTCGGAGTAATAACACAATATAATACTGATGCTGATATTCATGAGTGGAAATTAATTCCTAGACATAGGATATTAAATGATGCTCCTAAGTATCAAAGAATAGATACTGCTTCAAAAAGTTGGAAACAATCTGTCATTAGTTCAATACTAAATGACATACCATTTCCAAGTTTTTACTTCAGAAGTATTAAAAATGGAACTTACAAACTAGAGATTGTTGATGGTGGACATAGACTAAGAACAATCATGGATTTTATTCTAGATGAATTTTCCATGCCTGGTAACTATGGTACGATTGATATTGATGGAAAGAATTTACCTATTTCAGGTCAATTCTTTTCACAATTACCAGAAGTTGTTCAACAAAAGTTTATTCGTAGTAATTTTACTGTAGAAACTTTTAAGTCTAATAATCACGTTGCTGCTCGTATGTTTCAACTTATTAATGATGGTAATCCAATGTCAGCTCAAGAATATAGAGCATCTATTGAAACAGACTTAGCTGACTTAATAAGAGGATTGGCTTCTACTGCTGCTACATCAGCTAATCAAGATGTACCAGACCAACATAAACTATTTCAATATAGTGATGGTGAACCTCTAATTGGTTTTAAGTACAAGGACTTAGATTGGGACGCATCCCTTGCTCAGATGGCCTTGTTTAGTTCCGAGGATAAGTTAGATAAGATGGATGGTAAGGCGTTAGATAATTTCTATCTTAACTTACTATATCATACTGAAACTCCAGAGTTTCTTGAATTATCACAAAGACTAACTGAGAACTTAGATGACTTGTTTGAAATATTATTACATATACCTGATTTTAAACCAAAGAAAAATTATTTGGTGAATTTGTATATGTTTATCGATACGTTGAAAACAAGTGGATATCAAATAACAAATGTTGATGTTCTAGCTAAGAGGTATTTAAGTGATGAAGAAAAACGGTCTACTTCAGTACCTTTAAAAACTCCAGAGGGAGTTCAAGTAGGTAAACATTCAACCTACGCTGAACTAACCTCAAGAGAAGGTGGTAAAAAGATTCAAGATAGACTTACGTATATCATGAGTGCTTTTGAAAATGAAGTTGATAAAACTAAATACGGAGTAGAGAGAGTATAACATGGAAATATCTGAAAGACAGATATTCTTTATGAGTCGTTTGGTGGAAACAATCCACCAAGCGACTTCTGATGAAGAATATGAAAAAAACAAATACTATTGGAATACTATAGGTAAAAATATTTTATATAATATAGCACCAGGTAAAGGTTATGATACAGGCTTAATTACTACTTCAGCATATCATTCTGATAAATCAGAGTGGACTTCTGAACATGTATTTAGTAATGTGAAGATGTTCAATGTTTTAATAGACAGGTATCGTGAGGATGAGAGAGTCAATCTTGACTACTTGAAAAGAAATGTAAAATATATTGTCCCATTGATTACATCAACAAAGCATGAAAATAATTTATTACGTGGTATCGTTAAAGATATGTCAGCTGTTGATGTATGGAATATGGAACATTACAAAAAACTCAATATTAAATTGAAGTGGAATAAACGAGTTAAAAAAATAAATGCTAACGTTACAAATGCTATGAAAAAACTAATAATATTTTAGGAAAAAAACACTTGACATTGATTAAAAAAAGTTGTATATTAACACTATGAATTATACTAAAAAACAACCACTAGGAGAAATGTATCCTTGTTTACAAGGTGAAGGTAAATACATTGGTATTCCTCACTTGTTGATAAGAGTTTCAGGATGTAAATTGAGATGTCAATTTGCTGAATCGTTTTGTGATACTCCATTTGCAAGTTGGGCTCCTGAAAAAGGTAAATTTACTTTAGAGGATGTTAGAGATTTTTATAAAAAATATCCTCATATAAAACACACAATGATTACAGGTGGAGGCCCTACTGCTCATGCTAATTTGTTACAAGAACTATGTAATATAGCAAGAAATGAATTTAATCATTTTATCACAATAGAAACTGAAGGTTCGGAGTTTGTAAAAACAGACGCTCAGTTTATTTCACTTTCACCTAAATTGTCTAATAGTACACCGAGACCTGGTACAATGAATCCGTATACAAATAAAAAAGTTACTGATGCAAATAAAAGACAACACGAAAAGTGGCGTTGTAATTATGATGCTATGAAAGAGTTAATAAGTTATCATTGGGATTATCAACTCAAACCTGTTATAAGTAACAAATCAGATTTAATTGAATTTCAAAAAGTACAAAACATATTAAATGTCCCTAATAACAAAGTTTATCTGATGCCTGAGGGTTTAGATAGAGAACAACTTACAAAACGTAGACAATGGTTATCAGACGTATGTTTACAAGAAGGGTATAATTTTACAGATAGATTACATATAATAACTTATGGAGATAAACGAGGAGTATAATGAGTAAACTAAAATATGCAAATGGTAATAAACCATTAACGGATGAACAGAAACAAAAAATGATACAAGATGCTGCTACCTATTATGGTCATTACATGACGGCTCTTGGATTTAATTGGAAAGAAGATCCTAATTCATCAGATACTCCTATGAGAGTAGCTAAGGCTTTTGTAAATGATTTAGCTAGTGGTGTGTATAATACACCACCTAAGATTACAGCTTTTGATAATGTTGATGGATATGATGGTATGGTATTTCAAGGTAATATAACTGTACACTCATTTTGTTCACATCATCATTTACCTTTTATTGGTAATGGTCATGTTGCTTATATACCTAGTAACGATGGAAAGATAATTGGTTTGAGTAAACTAAATAGAATTGTTGAGTTTTATTCTCGTAGACCACAAGTACAAGAAAATTTGACAATGCAAATACACAAACATATCGATAGAGTTTGTGAAGGTAATGTAGGTACTGCTGTTATGATTGAAGCAAATCACATGTGTGCTTGTGTTCGAGGAGTCAAACATAATGCAACAATGAAAACAAGTAAACTAAATGGAGTATTTATGGATAATGATAACTTAGCTCGTGATGAGTTTTATAACTTTATAAGGGATTTGAAATGATAGGTTGGATTGGATTAATTTTACTAATGTTAGCATATCTAATGTTAGTCACAAAGTGGAGTAAGTTGTTTATTCCAATAGATACTATTGCAAGTTTGGTACTAACCATACATGCTTTTTCAATTAATGATGTGGTGTTCCTACTAGTAAACGGTTGGATTACAGTTATACTAGCTTACAAATGGTACAATAGAGAACTCACTATATGAGTAATTTTATTTACTTTCCAAGTTTTAGTACCGCGGGTGTTGCACCAGAATTAAAAAAAGATTTTAGATTTGGTAACGATGTACCTTGTAGATTTTACTCTGAAGAAATGGAAGATTTGAGATATCCGTATTTTCTATTATCAGCTGGTGCTAACTATCGAACTAAAGATGCTCGTAAGAAATTTGGATTATCTGATGACGTATTGGTTGTTGGGGATAGTGGTGGATTTCAAATTAAAACAGGTAATTTAGATTGGAAACCTGAACTTAAAGAAACCATTTTAAGGTGGTTAGAAGATAATAGTGACATAGCTATGAATTTAGATATACCACCAGGTGGTAAAATATTTAAAGACTACGACCAATGTCTGAATATGTCAGCTGAGAATTTTGCTTACTTTCAAGAACATAGAGTACCTGGTAAAGTAGATTTTATTAACATCCTACAAGCTGGTTATGATGATAAAACTTTGAGTTGGTACAACAAAGTAAAAGAGTTTGAGTTTGAAGGGTGGTCTATTGGTGGATGTCAAGGACAGAAGTTAAGTAGTATGTTGTATGCAGTTGCAATATTACTAGATGGTAAAGAACATTTAAAACCAAATAACAAATGGTTACATATTTTAGGTACAGCTAAGGTTTTTGATTTCTTTATGTTAGAACAATTACAAAAGTCGTTTAATGAAGTTGGTAGTAATTTTAGAGTTACAACTGATAGTTCTTCACCAGATTACGCTGTTGTATTTGGTGGATATTATTTAGACTACTCTTTAAAACGCATGAACATTGAAAGTGTTAACTTTCCAAAACGTGAAGATATATTTAACAATGAGTTAACCTTACCAGCAGTTACTAAATTTGACGAACTAATAAAAGGTCAACTACATTACAAGGATGTATTTGAATATAACAGAACTAGTTTTACAGGTATGTCCATTCATAATTTATATGTGTTGACAGAGTGTATTGAAAGAATACAAGAATTAATGAGTCACCATGATAATTTGATAAATCAAGTTGTTGGTGATGATAAATTTAGATTACTAAAATCTATAGATGAGATGGTAAAATCAGATAGGCCGATGGATGTATATGATAAATACAAACCATTATATCTAAAACTTAGTAATCCAAGAAAACAAGAACCTAAACAAACAAACAAATTTTTCTAGAAAAGGAGTTAATATGAAAAAACAAGCAGTGTTATCTTTGTCAGGTGGAATGGATAGTAGTACATTACTACTAAATCTATTGACAGATAACTATGAAGTTACAGCGGTCAGTTTTGATTACGGTCAAAAACATAATGTAGAACTAGAACGTGCTACCGAATTAGTGAATTATCTTAAAAAAAATAATCTAGATGTAAATCATCATGTTATTAAATTAGATGGTCTACAAGAGTTATTAGACTCTAATTTAGTTAAAGGTGGGGATGATGTACCAGAAGGTCATTACGAACAAGACAATATGAAAGCTACCGTAGTTCCTAATAGAAACAAAATGATGAGTTCTATTATACAAGCTGTTGCATTATCGATAGGTAATATAAAAGATACAAATGTAATTATAGCTATGGGTATTCATGCAGGTGACCACGAGATATATCCAGATTGTCGTCAAGAGTTTCGTGATGCTGACTTCGAAGCTTTTAAGGTTGGTAATTGGGAAGCTCACAGAGTATCAGTTTCCACTCCATACCTAGACATTGATAAGTATGGTATACTCCAAGATGGTGAAAGGTGTTGTCAAGAATTGACAATTGATTTTGATGAAGTATATTCAAAAACAAATACTTCATACAAACCTACTGAAGATGGTTACTCTGATTATAAGTCTGCTTCCTCGGTTGAAAGAATAGAAGCTTTCTTAAAACTAGGTAGAAGAGATCCTGTACAATATGCGGACGAGTCTGGTATGGTTGATTGGAATGTTGCTAGTACCCATGTAAAGAATGTTTTAGAAAGATATACATCGGAGTAAGTATGAGTAAATATGAAAAGATATCATACGACCAAGTAGTGAATGCATGTGATGAAATAGCAGATTGGGTTAAGGAATCTGGTATTGAATTTAAAGGTATCTACGGACCTCCAAGGGGTGGTTTAGTTCCCGCAGTAATATTATCACATAAAACTGGTCTAAAATATTTTGAAGAACCACGAGTAAGACCTTTATTGGTAGTAGATGATATTGCTGATACAGGTAAAACCTTAAATAGTCTAAGTAAACTAGATGATGTATATGTTGTTACAATACATTATCACAATCAATCAATGTTTGTACCAGATAAATGGGTACTAAAAAAGGAAGATAAATGGATTGTCTATCCTTGGGAAAAAGAATATTGGGAAGGAAATTAATATGATAGAATTTACACCAAAACAAATACAAGATAATTGGACTAAATTAATCCAACTTATAGAGGATACTTTTGAAGGTGAACGTAAAGAAAAGTTATTAGAGATGTACAAACATTTTGAGGATAGAATGGTACTTGCTCCAGCTTCTGGTCAAGCCCACTTCCATCTATGTACGACTGGTGGTTATGTTCAACATATACTAAATATAGTACATTATAGTAAATTGTTTTATCAGATATGGAAAGACAATGGAGCTTATGTTGATAACTATACTGAAGAAGAACTTATCTTCGCTGCTATGCATCATGACTTAGGTAAAGTTGGTGATATGGATAATGACCATTACGTACCCAATGAATCTGAATGGCATGTTAAAAATCAAGGTAAGTATTATATTAACAATCCTGAACTACAATTCATGACAGCTCCAGATAGAGGTATTTGGATACTAAATCAATTTGGTATAAAAATAACTATGAATGAAATGATTGGAATCAAGTTAACTGATGGTATGTATGATGAAGGTAACATTCAATATCTTAAATCATATGCACCTGAAAAGAAATTAAAAACTAATATGCCTCATGTACTTCATCAAGCTGATATGACCACCACTCGTATTGAATATGAGATGTGGGAAAATCTTGAAAGAGAAAAAGAAGAGAAAACTAAAGTGAGGGTTGATAATATTAAAAAAGCAGTTACAATGGAAGAAACTTCTGAACAACTTACCAAAAAGTCCAAAGATTTATTTAATGAATTATTTGGAGATGCATAATGTTTTTAGAAATAATACTTGCATTTGTATCCATTTTGTTTGTAACTTCATGTTATATAATATGGAACTTAACAAGGAAAACAGAGTTACTAGAAACATGGGTAGAAAATTTTACTCAACTAATAGAGTCTGTAAATACTGAATTAAAAGTAATAGATGCAAGAGGACACTTTGAATCAGATGATGAGATAGGTACAATATTTAATCAAATTAAACAAACAATTAATCAATTAAACGTATTAAGAGGAATAGATGTTAATGACAAATAAAATAAGCAAGGCGAAATCGGTTACTCCACCACCCAAACCAAAGTTCAAAAAGAAACGAAAGAAAAAAAGTAAAATATATTTTGGAACACCAGTACAAAATGCAATTATACGGTATAACGATTCGGATAAACCTCATGTAAAAAATAAAATTTACAAAGAACATATTCAGTTTGCGTTTAATAAGTTAGCTGAGAACTTAATTCATACATTTAAGTTTTACTATTTTGATTATCCATTGGAAGAGGTCAAACATGAAGTAGTAGCATTCTTGGTTATGCAAATGCCGAAATATCAATCAGATAAAGGTAGAGCATTTTCATACTTTTCTGTTGTTGGTAAAAATTGGTTAATACTTCATAACAATAACAATTATAAAAAGATGAAGATTCACGACCAATTAACTGTTTTAGATTATAAAAGAAATGTAACTTCAGAACAATCACTATCTGATTCTGATAATTTCAATATTGAGTTTGTCGATCAGATGTTACAATATTGGGATAATAATATTACAAATATTTTTCGTAGACAAAAAGATATTCTTGTTGCAGATTCTGTTCTAGAGTTATTTCGTAGAAGAAAAAATATTGATAATTTTAATAAAAAAGCTCTTTACATTATGATTCGTGAAATGACTGGTTCTAATACACAACATATTACAAGAGTAATAAATCAAATGAAGAATTATTATTTTGGTATGATGGAAGAATTTCAAGAAGCTGGTAAAATAGATACAGCTAACACAGGTTCTATCTTTTAAAATATGGGGCTGTAGTTCAGTTGGGAGAACGCCTCCCTTGCACGGAGGAAGTCGCAGGTTCGAGTCCTGTCAGCTCCACCAAATAAAAAAGGGGAACTTTCGTTC
>Ga0208669_1000714_pt1 | contig 13030 bp, 28 predicted proteins | sample 21_taG_FD_184095 | JGI IMG/M metagenome (GOLD analysis project Ga0208669, IMG submission 184095) | Marine viral communities from the Subarctic Pacific Ocean - 21_ETSP_OMZ_AT15319 metaG (SPAdes) (version 2) | ecosystem: Environmental > Aquatic > Marine > Oceanic | place: Pacific Ocean | collected...
CGGCATATCGAGTATCACGGGAAAGTCTATCCTATTTCATGCGATTATGGAAAATGGCGCTGTCTTTTATCGTTTACCGATTAGTGCCTTCATCCAAAGAGGTTTTAAGCCGGAAGAAGTTCCTAAACGTAGACTTGATGAGTTGGAGCTCTGGAATTGTTTTAGTTATTATCCTGCTGTTACTTCTTGGGATATCTTAGACGGACAAGCCGGTAAATACATTGGAAAAGATAAGAAATGGCATCCAGGTAAATACTTATTTACTGTTGACTTTGCACATCCAGAGAGTAACATAGTCGATACCGATCATTCGGAGATACCGCACGAGCACAAGTGCGCACATATATTAGCATTAGATGATGGTAATTATGCTGCACAACCCAACAACAGAATTATATGGGATATACCATCTTTTACAGTTAAGGATAATATACCTGACTGGAAAGTACAAACGAGTGAGTGGAATGTAGAAGACACTCGTCAATGGAGAACAGAAGACACTGATAACTTCTTCTACGAAATTGAGGAGAAAAAAACATGAGTATAAGATATGCACAACCAACTAACGTTTGCATGATCTGTGGTATCCGAACAAGAGGATTACCATGTCCTACATGTATTATAGAAGAAAAAGTGGAGGATAGTATGATTAAAAAAATTTGGAAAAAAATAAAAGAATTTTCTAAAAGATTACTCTTTTGGACTAGATAATTTATGGAGATTGCCAAGATGAACTATTACGCAACAGGATTACTAATAATAATGTTAGTCGGATTGGCTTTATGCGCAGGGCCACATGTCCAATAAACCATTAAACATATCAGAATCTGCTGCTGTACAGATGCCGATGAAAACGGTAGCTAGCCTAATTTTACTCGTCGCAGCCGGCACGTTCGCATACACCGAGTTGACGGCCAGGCTAGTATCGCTCGAGACATCACGTGAGTTGTTTGAAAATGATTTGTTAAAAAAATCTGAACAGGTTCCCGTCGATCAGGAGCAACATTTTTTATTGGAAGACTTATATAAATCCGTAGAGAAAATGGAAAAGACTCAAGAGATGAATATGACAAACAAAGTTAATATAGAATTTCTTAACTCACAATTAGAAAAAGCATTAGAAGATATTGAGAACTTAAAAGATAAGGTAAGAGAAAATGGATCAAAGAATTACTAGACAAGTGGTACAATATATTTCTGACATGGAAAAGAAAGCTAAACAAATGAACTTTATTAAGAATTTAAAAAAGTCTGTTGAACACGGCAAACATGGTACACAAAAATATATTATTAAAAAAGGTGAAAACAAAGGTAAGATATTGTGACAGAGTTGGTGGTAGCATTACTTATGATTGTACAAGGAGAGATCAAGGAAGCACGTATTCAGCCGTCGATGTCAGAATGTTTGAAGGGGAAGAGGGTTGCAAAACGTAGTACCAAAGAAGGTGGACACGTCAAGTATCAGTGCATAAAATCGATGGCGGAATTAGAGTCAAATATTGATGGAAGTTTATCTATAAAGAAGTTAATATTAGAATAATGAATCTTTCACGAAACTTTACTCTTTCAGAGCTAACTAAATCAGATACTGCAATACGTAAGGGTATCAACAACAATCCTAGTGCAGAGCAAGTAGAAAAATTAAAAGCACTATGTGAAAATATCCTCCAGCCGGTACGTGATCATTTTGGCAGAGTTAAGATTACTAGCGGATTTCGTAGCGTAGAATTATGTGAAGCCATCGGCAGCTCGGCTAGATCGCAGCATGCAAAAGCTGAGGCGGCAGATTTTGAATGTGTTGGCGTAGACAACGCTGAACTTTTTGATTGGATTAAATCAAACCTTTCACCAGATCAATTGATCCTCGAGTATTACACTCCTGGCGAACCTAACTCGGGGTGGATACATTGCTCGTGGATTGAAGGAACACCAAGGGCATCATTCTTACACGCTTTTAAATCAGAAGGTAAAACAAAATATAAACCTATGATGGGGAAAGCAAAAGATCTTGTTTAAAATATTTCATAACATAGATACAGTCACAGGAATCTGTGAAGAATGTGAAACAGATACAGTCCTAGTTGCAATTGTTTCAGAATATTATAGATGTACAAATTGTGGTCATGACACTAGACAACATGTTAACGGTAGTATAAGATATTTAAAATTAGATGAGAAAGATAAAGAATGGCTAAAAAAACAACCTTCGGAGTAAACACTTACAGAGAAAGATCTAGGAAGAAAATAGGAAGACATAAGAAACGAATGAACAAACATGAGAAACGTTCACATAAACCTTACCGTGCGCAAGGGCGTTAAAGAATTAGATTGTTTGGCTAATTTATGGAATAAGTCAAAAGACGAAACATACCGCGAAGAATGGTACCGCTTGATAAAGAAGTTGTCTTCTCTTCTACCTTCGGTTTAGGTGGAGGAATGATAACCTCTTCACATACAAACTTTGGATACATCTTATATTTTACTACATCTTCCTCTGAAAACTTGCCTTGATACAATATCTCGTATGATTCTGATAACCCATTTCGGACACAATCGTAGTAATTATCTTGAGGTTTAGGGTATGTATCGTGAGTAAAGCAATTACCCGCTATGGTTGAACATATGTATATTGTTAAAAAGAATTTCATTGACACCTACTTGTAAAAATTATATATAATCCTATATGATTGTATAATATAGAAAGGATACAACAAATGACAGATATAAGCAAATACAAAAGTCTCGCAGTTGATCATGACTGCTATGGCAAAATTGATAAGTTAACCAAGACCCTGGCACCAGGGATCACTCTATCTAGAGCTCAAGTTATTAGAATGTTAGTTGATAAAGAAAGTAAAAAATCAAATGGTAAGTCAAAGTCTATTTCCAAGAGCACTTGATTCAGGTGAAACACTAGATCCATTAAGATCATTGTGGAGAAATGTTTTGATTGTAGCATTAGAAGATGCAGTGGGTAGACACTGGCGTAATAAAAGCTATGGCAATCCTAGAAACGATTTTTTTATGCAATCAGCAAGAGATTATTTCTTACATCCTAATCGAGATTTTGTGTTAGTATGTCAATACGCAGGTTTTGATCACGAATATATTAGAATGAAAGCTAAAAAATTTTTTAATGAAAGGAATAAAGATGAAGAAAATATGTACCGTATGTAATGGTAACGGTTTTATTCGTGTACCATTTGAACAAGCAAGGGAGGAACAGTGGGCCGACTGTGATTTTTGTAATAACCAAGGTGAAATAGAAGTGGAGGATGACGATGATACTGTTCGGAAAATACAGCATTAATAATAAAAAATGGAAACAACAATTATCAACATGGAGTCTTTTGTATAGAACTGAGATAGTTTTAACTACAGCAGGTTTTATAGTTGGATTTATAGTGGGAGTAATAATATGAGAAGAGCAATCCTAGATGCGCTGCAGGCAAAGTATGAAGCTGACATTGCCCATGCAGATGCAACTTTAAAAATTTATTTAGAAAACTCCGTAGGTATTGGTGAACATCCGCAGCACATAGACGAGTGTGATAAATTAGTTGATAAGATAGCTAACGCACAAGAAAAGTTAGATGTATTAAAATCATTTGAACCGGAGAAACTATGATAAGTGGTGACAGTTTAGAGTATAGTTTACTAGCTAAGTGGACTGATCAATTGAATGTAATGTCAACTGATTTTATAACTACACTGGAGATAGGAGTTAGGGAAGGTTATAGTTCTCATGTAATTTGTGAAACAATTAAACAACCACATGTTCATATAGGGATAGATCCTTACGGAGATATTGATTACAAACATATAGATCAAAAAGAAGGGTTTGTTGCTTACTGGATTGATGACAACAAACAACCTATAAAAAACCCTGATGGCTCTTTCAAACGCCCCACCTATCCTAATTCAATGAAAGAAACTTTTAATAAAAATTTTGCACACCACCAGAAAACAGTCCTATTCCAATTAGAAGATACAGAATACATGAACGCTTTCGGTAATGGTGTACCTATTTATTACAATGGTAAAAAGAAATTAGTAAACCACTATGATTTAGTTTTCTTTGATGGGCCTCACACAACAGAAGCTGTGATGAGAGAAGCGACCTGGTTTGCCAATAGAAGTCGTAAAGGAACAAGATTTATTTTTGATGACATCGATACGTATCGAATGGATTTAATAGCTGAATCTTTGACTTTCGATGGATTTAAAACAATAGAAAAAGGGAAAACTAAAATATGCCTGGAGAGACAGAAATAGCCTACATAGCTGGGCTGTTTGATGGTGAAGGTAGTATTCACATCAAACGAGGATGGGAAAAGAAAAAGAAACACAAAGGAAAACCTGGTTATCGCATGTCTAATAGCATGCGATTATCTATGGAGATAACCATGACGGATCAATCGGTACTCCTATGGGTCCACGAAGTATTGGGTGTTGGTACATTAAATAAAAAACCACGTAAAGGTAAACGCAAAGATGGTACAAAATATTTAATGCAATACCGATGGCGTTGTACATTCAGAGACGCGTATTACGTGTGTCTATTGCTATGGCCTCACGCCCACACGAAACTACCAAAGATACAAGAAGTCATTGATCATTACTCAACTAAAGATAATGTGGTAAGCTTAGATGAATATAGAAAGGTTAACTAATGAAATATAAATATATAACAACTCCTGAACAAGCTAGAGTTCAAGTCGATGGTATGAGAAAGTATCAATGGGGTGAGAAGTTACCAAGTGTTACGACCATCCTATCCGCAGTTCCAGACCAATCAAAGTCAATAGCCCTTGCGAGGTGGCGTCAACGAGTCGGTGAAGACGAGGCTGAACGTATTAAAAATGAAGCTGGAGTAAGAGGTACGATTATGCATAGGATTCTTGAAGGTGAGATGACTGGCGACCGTCATGCTGACCTGACCAAATTGGGTCAAGAAGCAGGCGTCCTGGCTCAAAACATAATTGACCATGGATTTTTAAAAAATTTAAATGAAGTCTGGGGTAATGAGATTATGCTAGCTTATGAAGGACTCTACGCTGGCACAGCCGATGTTGTAGGAGTGTATAGAAATCGGGAGTGTATCATAGACTTTAAGCAAAGCAATAATCCAAAGACTAAATCTCAATGTGAGGATTATTTTAACCAAGCGGCAGCTTATGCTATGGCTCATAATGATATGTATGGAACCAACATACAATCTGGATTGATTCTAGTTAGTGTGATGGGTGGAGATGTGACCGAATTTTGGCTAGAACCTGACGAATTTAAGGCGAGATGTTACAAATGGCTAAGAAAAGTAGATGAATACTGGAAATATCATGTACCAAGACCCAAGCTCCAGGAACCTGGAAACACTGAGGAGTTTGAATGTCCATCGTTTTGAGGCGTCCCATAGTATATTTTAAAATCTTTTTTAAAAAAATAAAAATAAAAAAGATAAACATACCGGATCATTGTCTCAATGGCTTAAAAGTGTTGGTATGTCTAGTTAATGTACTGCCTCAAAGGTGTCTCAATGGTGTCTCAAGGTGTCTCAAAAACCCTTCGCGCGAGATACGATTTGCGTTTTGTAAAAACCTGAAAATCCTGTAGAAAAACACTATGGTAGCAAAGAAATCAAAATATAAATCAGTGACAATCAAGAAGAAGCGATACTACTTCTACAAAATTACGTGGTTGGATATCACGGGTGATAGCTCGCATGCTGATTTACATACAGCAGAGGGTATGATGCCATCAATAATGGTAACTCACGGTTATGTTTTAAATAGAGATACAAAGAATATTAGAACGTTTGCCAGCTACGAACAGAATGATGAATTGTTTTCGGATAGGAATGTTTTCCCACGTGGGTGTATTATTAAAATGGAAAAGGTTTTACTCTGATTTATCTGTCAGCAATTCTGGTTTTTGTCTTACTTTTTCTTTCAATTCTTCTTCAGATACTCCCTCTAGAAGCGGAGAATAGTCGTCGATTATTCTTTTCATTCGCTGTTCTAGTTCTTCTGTTGTTAAGTCTTCTAGTTTACCAGTTCGTATTATCTTCTGCTCAATATATAGACCTGCAGCCTTTCCGCGTGCAACTTCAGCGTTGACAGCTGCTGACCACGCCCCTTTTTTAAGAGCTTCTTGTCTAATCTTACTAAGCTCTGCTATGTGTCTATCGTAAGTAACTTCGTATTTCTTTTGCCACTCCTCTCTTAAAGTTCCAATGTAGTGTACTACAAGTGGGTATAGGGTTGGATTCTGTAGTTTGCTAGCGTATTGTCTAGCCGAGTCTTTACTAAAACCTGCATCGACAGCACACTCTGTTGCTGTTTTCCTGCCTTCATTTGTAACAAGTTCGTATGCAAATCTCATTTGCTGCTCGGTTAATTTTTTTGGTAGACCCATTATAATTTTTTTTGAAGTTCCTTAACGTACTCTTCGTTTTCTTTTTGTCTTTTGTCTTCTAACATTTTAGCATGCTTACGCCATGACCAAGAATTAATTTTACCTGACCAGCCCATAATCCAATGTAATGTGTTATAAATTACCTTATCAAACATACTTGATATATAATACAACTTAGACTATATTGCAACCTATGTTTACTGGAAAGATATTAAGACAAGTTATAGATAAATTTATGAAAGGTGAGGTCGCTGCCAACGCACGTGTTCAAGTCTTGCTGCCCAATGGAGAATTTTATGACATCAATGGTATGAAACTCTTGCAAAATAAATTAATAGGAGTAAGAGAATCTCATCGATTGGTCTTCACAATAACTCCTGAAAAGTGGAAAATGGGAAAGGTAATTAAGAAGTTGTAGTAGTGAAACCAGAAAGAAAATTTTGGCATGAGATTAAAACGTTCGCTACTAAAAATAATTGCAAATTATCATTTACACGCTTGGAAAATAGTGCTGCATGGGGGACTCCTGATATACTGGGTTATAATAGTTCTGGCCACTTTTTCACTATCGAATTAAAAGTAACACGGGGAAACACAATTCGCTTTTCTCCACATCAATTTTCATTTCACTGTACTCATCCGAAGAATACATTTATCATGGTTAAGGCCCTCTCCCTTAACCAAGTAAAACTTTATGAGGGGAAGGATATCAAGGAGCTTGACGCTTGCGGCTTGAAGCTTGACCCTTGCAGCTTGGGCCTTGAAGCTTGCTGCTTGAAGCTTGAGTCTCTGTAGCTTGAGCCTCACCTGCTTGTGCTTGTGCTTGTGCTTGTTGCCTTAGGAATTCTTTTCTTTTTTTCCTAAGCTCTTGATAATATTTAGGGTGTTTAAATACTAGCATTTAGTGTTTACCATATACTATGTTTCGGATCTGTCCATTCCAACAAGCCCGGCAATCTTTACATTCATTATTTTGTGTAGGAGCTGGGCAGAAGTGACCCTCACTAGTAAACGTTTTATTTAAATCACTTGAAACTGTAGAAGTATTTCTCCATTCCTTGGGTGCCTTATGCCTGGATTGGTCCACCATCGGAACAGAAAACCTTATTATTAAATTCTTAGGACATAGAGGCAGGAAGGCTTTGACCCATGCTTCCCGCGTTGGCATCCAATGTTTAACTGAAGGCGTCATCCCTGCAACTGCAAAGATCTTTAGCAGGTGTTCTTCGTCCTGAACATCGCCCGAGTCGTGCCATCTAAATTCTTTTGATTTCTTACTATTAATTAATAGAGCCATTGCTCCGGTCCATAGTGGTGACCTGATGGCCTTCAGTCTTCTATACTGCGCATCCTGCACAACTTTGAACACGTAACAGCCTTTGAGAGCGTAACAACCTTCGCACACGCTGCCCTTAACCTTCACCAGCTTGGAACCTGTTTTGCATTCTTTAGCAGGTAATCCATACGCCCATCCAGGCATCTTTGAAGGCTTGCTTAGGCCTCCGACAATTGTTAACGCTTTTTTTGTATTCATAATTTCTCCTTTATAATCCTATACCATCAAATCTTTTACCTGTCAAGCTTGACGCCTGAAGCTTGCTGCTTGCCCCTCCGGGCAAGGCTGCTGTCCATGGACAGGGTCGGGAGAGCCCGCCAGCAAGTTTGATCAACTGATCCCAGGACGCCAAGTACCCTATGTTAATTCACACATCACTTGTCTTTATAGATCCGGGCTATAGCAAGGATCTAAGGGCTCGTCCAGGGATCAGTACCGGTCCAATGGCTATCTTCCAGGACCGGTACTGACATAAGTTATTATTTTTCTAATAACTTAATTCGTTTATCTAAAAGATTTATGAGTTTGTTATTATCTTTAACCATCTCAAATAAATCTTTTATTAATATAAAAGTTTGCTTATCAGACAACTGAAAATTATCTGGTAAGTTTTTTAATTTATTTTCTTGTTCTGTCATATTAGGAGTATATAGGAGAAATAAGGCAACAATGAGGCAAGGACCAAAATAAATTTGTGGATAACTTAAATTATTTTCTTGACGTATCCTAAATTATCCTATACACTTGGACGGTGGCTGGGGATGGTGGTTAGTGTATATAATAAAAAAACTACATTAGAACCATTCTAAACTGAATTATACAACTCCAGGTTGTGCGCAGGAATAGGACTTGACAAGATATTAGATATAGGATAGTGTGGGATACAGAAAGGAAATATAATTATGAGTAAAACAATGACTAAGTATCAGTTAGATCACTTTAAAGATAAAGTGAACAGACAGTTTGAACCAATGATCCGAGACCAGGAATTATTGGTCAAGCAATTTAAAACCGAGGCAACTGATAAAGCTGTTTCCAAATTATCTAAAAAGATTGGCGCAGATACAATCATTAATAAATTTAGAGCAGCAGAAAAAATGTTAGAGGAGGCAAGGGCAACAGCTCTTACTTTTTTTAATAAGAAAAAACCAAAAGATCAGGACTTAAATTATAGCTTAAGAAATAATGGAGGTTATGGCGATAAGTTAAGTTTGTCTGATTGTGAGGAACAGTTAAGAGAGTGGGCCTCCGAACTTGCTGAACGTGAAATAGAAAAAAGGCCCGAGGGTGCAAAACTCCGACAGCTTAAAGAACTTAAACAAAAAGCTCTTGATGTTGTTATGGAAAGCGGAACCCCTGATAGCTTGGCTATTGCACTGGACCACGTATCTAAAAAGATTGGCTTAACTTGGAACACTGATATTCAGGCGCTTCCAAACTTTAAACAGGCCAGTTAATTAAGACTTGACAGAGTATCCTATTTAATATAGGATACTCTTATTATGAAAGATATAATTAAAACGATAGAAGACCAAACAGATTTTGTAGTTTCGTGGAAAGCTATAAAATATAATAAAACAATATTCAGAGTCGGCAACTTAAACAAAGAGGGTTGCAGAGTCTGGGAACAGGGAGGCAAAAAGTATATGTGTTTCTGGGATACAGTTTTAGGAAGATATACAACGTGCATTAACCCAATGATAACTTACAGGAAAGCGAGGAACTAATGCCAATAGAAATAAAATTACTATTTATGTTTATGATTGTGGTTTGTGTTTGGGAAATGGCAAGGAATAAATAATAGGGGTTGACAGTGATAGATTTATCCTATATGATCCCAGATATGAAAACAGAGGAAAGAAGAAATAGATTTACTGGCGCAAGAGAATTCTTGACAGTAGAAGAAGCATACTTGCATGATAGAGTATTTTATCACGAGGCATTAGAGCAGTGGGATAAAATGCAAAAGGCTTTGGATAAGTTTAGTCGTCTTAATCCTAAAGCTTACATGACGCTTCTTGATTAATAGGTGAATACACCTATAGGTTGTGGCGCAGAGAACCATGGAGACCAAGCAACGAAGTGGGGAGGCGCCGCAGCTAACAATTCATAGTGGTCCCAGGACCAATCTCAATTTTGCAAATTTCTAAAAAAAGCTTTTTTGTATCTAGACTAAGGATCCTACAACCTACACTAGATTTGCATGATTTAGATAAACATGGTAGAAAAATACTTTACGGGTTTCAAAATCAACCTCTAAAAATTTTGCGGAAAATTTTTTTGAAATGAAAATAGATAAAGAAAAACTAAAAAATATAGATAAACTACCTGCTGATGTTAGACGTGAGCTGGCTTTGCTTATGAATAAGCATGACCAGAAAACAAAAGAATCTAAGATACAATCTGATTTTTTAACCTTTGTAAAACATGTGTGGCCAGATTTTATTGAAGGTAGACATCACAAAGAGATAGCAGATAAATTTAACAAACTAGCTGCGGGTAAAATTAAAAGACTTATAATCAATATGCCACCAAGACATACCAAATCAGAGTTTGGTTCGTACTTACTCCCTGCTTGGATGGTGGGTAAAAATCCTAAACTAAAAATTATTCAATCAACTAATACAACTGAGTTATCAGTTAGGTTTGGTCGTAAAGCAAAACAACTTATGGATTCACCAGAATACAAAGAAGTATTTCAAACTAGATTAAAAGAAGATTCACAGGCTGCTGGTAAATGGGAAACACAACAAGGTGGTGAGTATTATGCAGCGGGTGTAGGATCGGCAATCACTGGACGGGGTGCGGATCTACTTATCATTGATGACCCACACACTGAACAAGACGCTATGAATGCACAAGCATTAGACAGAACATTTGAATGGTATACCTCAGGTCCTAGACAACGTTTACAACCTGGCGGATCAATCTTGTTGATTATGACAAGATGGAATGAAAAAGATTTAACAGGTAAATTAATTTCTGCACAAAAAGAAGTTAAAGCTGATCAGTGGGAAGTAATTGAGTTCCCTGCTATTATGCCCTCGGGTAAACCATGTTGGCCAGAGTATTGGAATATAAAAGATTTAGAAGGTGTGAAAGCATCTATACCGGGTTCTAAATGGAATGCTCAGTATATGCAAAAGCCTACTTCAGAAGAAGGAGCTTTAATAAAAAGAGAATGGTGGCAAGATTGGGAACACGAAGAGATGCCAGTCCTAGAGCACGTTATACAATCTTACGACACAGCTTTTATGAAAAAACAAACAGCAGACTTTAGTGCGATAACGACATGGGGAGTATTTCGTCCTTCTGAAGATGAACCAGCTAATTTAATTTTGTTAGATGCGTTTAAAGAACGAGTCGAATTTCCTGAGTTGCGTAGGATCGCGCTTGAACAATACGGCTACTGGAATCCAGAAACTGTTATAATCGAGAGTAAGGCATCTGGACTACCTTTAACTTATGAGTTGCGTAAGATGGGTATTCCTGTTATAAATTTTACACCTAGTAAAGGCAATGATAAGCACACTAGGGTTAACTCGGTATCACCTCTGTTTGAGAGTGGCCGAATATGGGCGCCCAAAGAAATGGAGTTCGCACAAGAAGTTATTGAAGAATGTGCAGCTTTCCCATATGGCGATCATGATGACTTGGTCGATAGTATGACCCAAGCTGTCATGAAATTTAGACAAGGTGGTTTAGTAGAACACCCTGAAGATTATAAGGATGAACTACTGCCAAAACGACAAAAGGTGTACTATTAATGGAATTTGAAACATACGCAGATGTAATAGATTCTTACAACTCTGGTGTAGGAGTTGAGGGCGGAGAATCCTTGACTGATTACATAAAAAGGAATAATATAAAAATCAAAGAAATCGACATGGATCCCATGGGCGATCTCGAAAATATTTTAAAAGGAAGTAGACCTATGGAAGAAGAAGGTATCGCACAATTAGCATCAGCAAGAAAAATTGATCCAAGTGTTACGATGGAAATGATCGTAGAAGAATTTATCAAAAGAAAAAGACGAAGACCTAAAAGTATTGATGAACTAAAAGAATTTTATTTTGAAATGCAATCTGGCGGAAGAGAAATGGCTGGAGAAATGAAGATGGCATCAGGATACAGCCCTGGTAGTTATTCTGATGACGAAATTGAAATGTACAAACAGTATCAGTACGAAATGAACGAACAAAGACCTGGAATGCCTATTATGGAAATAGATGATTTCATAAGAATGGAACTTGGTCAAGCCAGAGCAGGTGTTCGAGCTGGAGGATTACCCGGTATCTTAGGAGTTTAATTTGAAACTCCATCATTATAACGAAGCCTACGCATGGATGGTCAGGCGAGCAAAGTTCGCTGACGGCACACCTAAACCTTTACCAAAACCTGAACGAAGTTTTGCTGACAAACTTAAAACTTTAAAATCAGTTTCACAAGGCATAAGCCCTGAATCCAGAATCCGGTTGCTAGATTATTTTATCCAAGAAGCTTTGACCAAGGGTCAATTAAACGAGGAACAGGCATCAGGAATCTATGACAAGTTAAGAGAAGACAAAGATAAAATTAGAGATCAAATTGAGGCTTTTGAAAGAGAGAATTTTGTAGAAGGAGGATTACTTAAAACAGGACCTAATACAGGTAAGTATGTTTTAAGAAGTAAAATAGATGGAGAAAGAGCTAGAAGATTTTTTGATACTAAAGAAGAATTTGATGAAGCTGTAAAAATATCTAAAGCAAATAAAGGTGGTGGCGCAAGAGATCAAAGCAAAAGAATAAGTAAACCCACTAACTCTGAAATAGAAATATCTGAAAAAGTATATGGAGATAAATATAATAAAAAAGGCGAAGAACTTTGGAAATCTTTAACGGTAAAAGAAAGAGGAGGTATCCGACAAGGGACCACCACTGGCGGAAAAAAAGGTCCCACAGAAGGTCTCGCAGTTAATCAAGAAGGTAAACCAAACTATGTTGTAAAGAGAGAAAAAGCTTTAAAAAGAAATGCTCCGTTTTTTCAAAAAGGAACAAAAAATTTTCAGTTTCACCACATTATGAATATTGGTGGTGAAATTCCTTTAGATACAAATGATATTGGAATTATTTCTGAAAAGATGAATAGAACTCTTGCTCCTTATAATAGAAAATTAAATAACATAGCAGATAATATTTCTGATTTAATTAATGCTCAATCTGATGGTTACTTAAAAAAAATAGAAACTTTAAATAATCAAGCAGAGGGAATTGTTAAAAATGCAACTAAACAATTACCTA
>Ga0208669_1000718_pt1 | contig 12964 bp, 19 predicted proteins | sample 21_taG_FD_184095 | JGI IMG/M metagenome (GOLD analysis project Ga0208669, IMG submission 184095) | Marine viral communities from the Subarctic Pacific Ocean - 21_ETSP_OMZ_AT15319 metaG (SPAdes) (version 2) | ecosystem: Environmental > Aquatic > Marine > Oceanic | place: Pacific Ocean | collected...
AATCAACAGACAAAAGTTTTGACGATGAACTTGCAAGAACTTCGTAGAAATCAGGTGATGCTAAGAACCATCGACCTTCTTCTGGAATGTTCTGTTCGTCAAGTAAACGAGCCATGTGTGACAATACGTCAATAGGATCGTGTTCACTTGCTGCAAAACCGATGTCAAGATTACCAGTTCCATCAAATGTGCCTGCAGCTAAATCAGTAGCGTTGTCAGAACCAAGAATATGGTTAGGACTTGATGCAGATACACCTGAGAACATAGTAGCAATTACACCTTCATCATAAGCATCACGAAGAGCGTATGCTGCAGATGAACTAGCAACTTCTTTAAAGTTCACATGAGACATTGAAGTTTCAATATCGTCAACTATGAATTTAAATGCGTTAGCTGTATCAACTACAAGAGTCAACTCTTGATCAGTTAATTTAGTAGCTGTAACGTCTGCACCACGTTCGTACTGGTACACAGTGATTTCAGGTTCTTTTATAATCTTTACAGAATCTCCGAAAGCAGCAATCTCACCGGCATAGTCGGTGTTTGTTATCGCTTCTACAACCGAAGCCTTTCTAAAGAAGTTAAGAACCTTTTTAGAGTAGACTGCGGGAAGGAAAAACGAATTAGTTTGACCACTTACGGAGTTCGCAAAGTTAGCGTTAGTATCGGTACTTGGTTCAAAGTACTGATCTGATTGGTTATAAGCCATTTTACTTCTCCATTATTTTATCAAATTAAAAGTTATTGTTTTTATTTAGCTACTCTGCCTTCGTGAATTGCTCGTCCGATTTCTTCTTCGTACTTGTCAAAATCTTGAATAGACATTGCAGCTATTTCCCTTTCAGTCCAAATTTTTTCTTGCTGTGGTTCAACGGCTGTTGTTTTAGTTGAAACCATATCAGCAGCAGATTTATTGGACTTTTGAGTTTTAGGCTTACGAGCTGTTTTAGCTATACCCATATCTCTTTTATATAAATCTAAAGCACGACTTGCGAGATCACCATCATTAGAATTTTTATATATCCAATCTTGAATTGATTCAGGTTGAGCTTTAGCCCAACTATGAAACTCATCACTATTTCTAATATCTTCAAAATCAGGATGATTCTGTGTCAATTTAGAATGTGCTTCTTTAGCAATTAATTCTGTTTCACGTTCTTGTAACCGTGCTAATCGTTCTTCTAAGGTTTTAGTCTTTTCAGAACTTTGCATGTGTGCTACAGTTTCAACTACTTCGTAAACATCTGGATACTGTTCTCTAAACTTTTCTAGTTCCTCTGGAGACTTTGGAGCTTTATACTCAGGCATATTTTTAGCTGCCTGTTCTAAAAGTTCTTGTTCTCTAGATTTAAACTCGTTAAGTTTAGAATCGTAATGTGATTTTAAATCATCATATCTTTTTTTGTAATCAGGTGAACTTTTTGTTTCCTTCTTACTTTGCTTTGGTTCTTCCGAAGATTCAACTTTTGATTGAGGTTCTTCAAAGAATGCACCATCAGCAGATACAAACGGCTTATCTTTTTGGTTATGCCAATCTTTATTAGCGTTATAAGGGTTTGCTTTTTTTGCTTGTGTTGCCATTTCTTACTCCTACTCAGGGCTTTCTCAACAAAGTGGCTGCAAATGTCGACAGTGCAGGGTTTGTTTTTTGTAAAGGTAGCCTTTCGGTTTATGTTATGATAAAGGGCTTAGTAAACTAAGGTGGCTTTATCGTTATTGCAAACGTGGGTTAGTAGACATCATTCCTTTTTTAATTTCATCTTCAGCTATGTCTTTATCAACAGGCTTTCCAAATCTATCAACTTTAGTTTCTTCTACTTCACCACCTTCTTGCTTTTGTTGTCTTCCTGCTCCTGCTTGCATTTCGGCATCTTCCATCATACGTTGTAATCTATCTGCGCCTATTTGCTCTGTAGCTTTTGCTGTAAAGACAAACTCACCATCCGATAACCTTGCAGGTATCGAATCGGAGACTCCAGATCCCGGACCTTCAACTGGTCCTGAACCTGCGAATTCTGTTGCTTTATCTAGAACTTTGTCAAACATAACACTAAGTTCTGGATCAGCTTCTAATTTATTCATTAATTGTGTTTCTTCTTCTGGACTAAGAGATTCTCCTACTATAAAATCTACATATCCATCTTCCATGTCTTCGTCTGATTCCATGTCTGCAGTTATTGGAGATACGGAAATACCTAGACCTACCATTTGTTTGTCTACATCTCCGCCTTCTTCATAGCCCATTCGAGCTACAACTTCTGGAGCTTCTTTCCTTAAAGCTTCTATTCCTTTATTTATTTTACCGCCTTTTTTAAACAGACCTCTTGCTTCTTCTTCTGAAATACCTTCTTCTAACATAACTATATCGGTTTCTATTTCATCTATAAGTTCTGTTAAAAATTCTTCTTCATCTATTCGACTATCATCAACAGCATTTATTGTTAGGTTTTCCAACTCATCTTTAGCTTTTATTAATTCTTTTTTCTTTCGATCTAATTTAGTAGCTTTCTTTTTATCTAAAGAGTCATCTAATTTTGCTGATCTAATAGCGTCAGTTTTTCGAGATTTTTTAGCGGCTTTTGATAAAAGACCACCGATAGCTTTTTGTTTTCTTTTTGCCATATTAATTCTCTTTAAGTGTTTGTCTAACTACGCTAGGCAGGTTCTCTAAGCGTACCAGAAAATTGAGCTTCCCCTGACTGCGGAATATTTCCAGTTCCGATGTTGCCACCGCCAGTGCCTGTAACTCCAATGTCTTGAGGTGGCTGAGGTACTCCTCCAACGGCTCCCATTGAGGGCTGTTGACCAGTGGGTTCAATCTCAGGGCTTGTTTCTTGTTGAGCATTTTGCATTCCTATTATCTGTGCCATGATAGCTGCTTCTTCAGGATCATTCAATATTTCATCTGGATCTAAATCTAAGCTGTAGGCTAGTTCACTTACGAGTTTAGAAATCTTAACAAAAGGTGCAATAGCAGGACTTTGTGCAGTTTGTAAGAACATAGTTAGTCTTTGACTACGTACTTCTTTTTGCATCAAGCTATTTGTTCCTGTAGCTTTAACTTCTAAATCACCTTTAACATCAATAGAATCTTCTAAGAATTGCATGTTCCATTGAAAGTATGATTCACCTAAAGGTTTCAATAAGAAATCATCTAGGTTTTTAACGACTGTTTTAATATTTAAACTAGAAGCACCTAATAGCATTGACATACCAGAGGCTGTTCTTGTCATACTTTGAACACCTGTTTGTCCGTGACTGTAACTAGGTATTCCAGTTTGTTCGTCTGCAAGTTGTCTAAACTTGTCAAACATCATCATATTTTCTTGAGCTGTGTTAGGAAACTTTAAACCATATATAGATTGTCCGGGCATTCCAGACTGTCTACGGAATATTTTTCCGGGATATATTTCCATTGATTGTCCACCAACTAAAGCAGACTCATCTACATCAAAAACAATAGAACCTGCTAGAGCTAAGTTATCTATAGCCATTCTAGCATGTCCGTTCATAATCTGTTGAGAATCATTCATGTTCTCAGCAACACCAATACCAAAGAAGTTATAAGGATTTCTTTCGTAAGGAAAAGCATTGTAAGGAATACGATAAGGTGTGAACGGATTAATAACTGCTCTTAACAGTTTACCGCCTGTTACCCAAGCATTGATCTGTACTTCATCTAGATCATCTACTTCTTCACCAAGTTCTATTCCTACTTCTCTAGCATACTCAGCATCCATGATTCCCCAATATTCGAGAACTTCATAGTTAGAGTTATACTCTTCTTCTGTAGTGTTGTTATCTTTTAATTCATTTTCAAAATGTTTTTCTTCGTAGTTCGGACCCATCTGTAAACATTCACGGATAGCATCTTTGTCAAAGTAAGGCATGTTACGAAGTTGTCTTAACTGACTACGATTCATCTTATGTCGATGAATAACGTATTCACACTCTTCTATATTAGTAGCTGCAGGATCAGGATAGAAATCCCAACAGCTTACAAACTCTATACGTGGTACTTTAACTTCTAAAGGATTGTAAGCTCGGTTACCTTCTTTATCTGTATCCCACTTGTGTAATTTCTTATTGAAATTAAAAGGACCTTTGACGATACCTGTACCAAGTAAAGAAGCTTCAAGTAAAGCATTACGTATTTCTGATGAGCCATTTGACTCTTCTATTTGATCATGGACTAATTTTTCCATGCGTCTAGCAGCTCTTTGTGCAGGAGAAATTTCAGGCATTTGAGGTGTTGGAGCTTGTCCTTCTACCAAAAATCCTTTTTCTTCAGCTTGGTCTTCTATACTATCTTCAAACAAACCACTACCAAAAGTAGCTCCTGCTTTAAGAGCGCGTCCATCTCCTTCGTAACCTACATTATATGGATTTTCTTGAGGAGAATCTTCAAGTCTATTTCCTATGTTGTCAGGTATTTCTATATTCGGTGATGGGTTTTGAGTATCTAAATAAGCATTAGCTTTTTCACCTTCAGGTATTTTAGTTTCTGATATACCAATAGGAAACTTACCAGTTCCAAAGATAACGTCAACTAACTGACCAAAGGCTGCTAGTACTTTTGTTTTAGTAACTTTTACAAAGACTCTAGATTTTTCAGACTCTCTGAACTTAACATTCTTTTTATAAAGACCACGATAGTTTTCATAGGCTGTTAGCCAACGTTGTTCATCAACACTACGTGCGTCTTCTGCAGCAAGAAAACGATCTTCTACGATACCAACTAAATTAGTACGTTGGTCTAATTCTAATTTTAAAGTCTTACCTGCTTCACCTTCAACATCTTCGTAAATGTTGTTGGCTGACAAGAAAGTATTTTCATTTTCTGCCATGTACTAATATCCAAATGTTGAGTCAGCAGGTTGGTAGATATCCGTTTTTATCTTTAGCATCCTATCATAAGGATGATCTAATCTAGGTCTGCTCATTAACATGTATCGCAACGCATCATAAGCATGATCCGAAGCTTTAGTGTCTACGTCTTCAGAATTAGTTTTAGATAAAGGTAAGCTCTGTAGCTCTCTAATTAAATTTTGACAAGAGTTAAATATTTGTAATTTAGGTCTACCTGTGCTTGCACTTTTTCTAAGATATTCGTGTATCTGTACTTTTCCTGCTATTCTATTTTTATCAGCTCTTCTTAGCTTATGTCCTTTTTGAGTAAGGATCTCACCAATAGTAGGACCTGAATAACCTGTCCTAGCCCAAGCTGCTGTATCTAATACTCCATATATAGAGCGTATTTCGTACTGTTCCATTTCTGTTATTTTGGAAGCCAATGCTAAACCTGTTAGACCTTTTTGGTATAGTTCTCTATATATAATAATGGTCTTGTCTTCAGGATCAACAGCAGCCCACAAACAACAACTTTCTGCAGCATAACCATAATCAACTCCTTTAAATCTTTCCCACCAAGATGGTATATCAAAAGGTGCTACGACATGGTTTTCTGTTTCAAACTCTGCAAACGCTGCTCCTTCCGCAATATCCCAATTACCTTCTAGTAATTGTTTACGTTGAACAGCAGGTAAAGAAGAAAGCATTCTTTCGTATTCACCATCTTCTGATAAGTAAGGATTATCTTGAAGTCTAGCAGGAATAAATTTCCTAGTTAAACCATCTTTACCTACAAAAGATTTGTTATACTCAAAAGCTTCTACATATCTTTTCTTTACCCAATGTGCGCCAATACCTCCCGGATTTGCCGTACATCTTAAATAAGTCTGTAAGTCAGGATCTGTAGTTCTTAAACGTGATGCTAAGTAGTTCCAACCAAACTCTGTTGGAAGGTGAGTTATCTCGTCAAAGCCTATCCAAGAATATGCTTGTCCTTGATAACGATATACGTCTGCATCTTTTTCTAAGAAGCCGAACTCTACCTTTGCACCACTTGGAAAGTTCCAGAGTTTTTCTACTTCTCTAAACTTTGCTCCCGGAAATGCTTTTGGATAAAGCTCTCTTGACTTATCAATCAATTCTCTTAACTCAGGCATTGACCTTCTAAGTATCAATGCTCTGTGTACAGAGTTATGGCAAGAGCGCAACGGATCTATCAGCATTGCAAAACTCTTACCACCTCCTGCAGCTCCACCGTATAAGACATCCTTTTCTGGTGCAGCTAAAAAATCTGTTTGCGGTCCATCGTTAGGCATAAACGCAACGTACGAACCTGTACTATCTAAATGTTCTTGTATAGCATCAGGAAGAGTTTTACTTTCTTCTTCTGTTATAACATTAGATGTTAGAACTTTTTCTTCTTGCTTAAGTTCTCTTTTAACTTTAGCCAACGTCCTTGTTAGCTTTTTAGCTTTAGCAGCTTTTCTTTTAAGTTTCTTTTTAGCTTGTAAAGCTGCTTTGTCTACTGAAAGTTCTGAACTTTTAGGTCTACCTGCTTTTAATCTAGGTGAACCATCTTTCTTAAGTATATAGTTCCCTTCAGAATCTGTCAAGTATTTTTTATTTTTTTCTACCATAAACTTTATCTACATGCTTTTTTAAGCCTGCTCTACTCATTCTTTTGCCTGTTTTGTACTCTAACCAATCTACACCTACACCTAAACTTATCTCACTTGCGTAAACAGATTCTGATATTTCTTTTAAAAGATCTATCTCTTCGTGGTTTGGTTTTAAGTATCCTTGTATATTATTGTCTAATGTATAGCCAAAAGGAATTGTAGAAGTTTTTCTTTTTATATAACCGTCTGGTACTAAACTTATTTCCATACTTTAACTTTGCTCATAATGGTAGACCATAGTTCAGGTTTCTTTCTTTTTATTACTATTGAAGCTACGATAGCTACAAATACTATTATTATTAATGCATCCATATTACTCTTCTCCTGTGATTACTTCGGTATACTCTGCTTCCATTGGTGCTTTATCGGGCATAAGAAATATGCCTCCTGCTGCTTTATGAGTTACATCTAGCTTATCTACTTTAGAAACTCCTACTCTATCAAGTAAAGTAGTGGCAGCAGCTAACTTATTGTTGGCTTGCACTACAGGTCTGTTAGATTCCATAATCTCTACTACTTTAAAAGCTGCTTTTGGTGCAGAGTTTGCTAGAATCTCTTGTGTTATTTCTAGTATCTCTGTTTTTAAAGACTTAACTATCTGTGAATAGTGTCCAGAGTATCCTGCTAATTCTGCGGCTTGCTTTGCGTCACCTTTAGTATCTATTAAATGTTCTAAGAAAGACTGTTGTTTATCTGTAAGAGTTCTTACTTGTGTACTTTGATTGCTTGGTAGAGCTGCCATGTTGTTACCTTTATGAAATGTATCATTAAAGTATATAGTCGTATACAAAGTTTGTCAAATTTATTTTCGATACCTCTTGACAAAGCTTAATCTAAACTATATAATAACTTATGTGCCGGTCAGGTCACATATGTAGACTATGGAGTCTTTAATAGGCGCAGATATACCAGTTAGATCTGGTTAACTACTAAAACTTCTAAAAATGTATAAGCAGTACATAGATGTCTAGTGGTACGGGTATGGTCTTCTGCCCTCCCTCTTCAAATAGTAAGCCGAAGAAAAATACAACCAATTCTAATTCCCTCAATATATAATATAGAGAGCCTATGACTAATGTGTACTTACTATTCTACAACTTAATAGATTTTTATGTACTTATTATTTCTTAAACTTTGTAAACTTATTAATACACATTAGTCTCACAATAGATTCCCTTTTATAATACTTTAGAAGTCTTTAGTGTGAGGGAATCTTTCGTATAAAAGCTAAGCAAATAAATTTTAGCTGAGGTTTTCCTGAATTTTAGCGCCTGTCAAAGCATTAGAATTGCCTTGTCTGGTCTTGTGTTTAAGGGAAATCAGCACAGAACTTAGCTGAGCTTGAAGCTGTCCAATTTCCCATGTTGTATTTTCCTTTGAATGTTGTGTTCATCTGAAACTCTACGATTAGTAGAAGCCTTTCTAATCTAGCTGCTTCTACAACATCCGAATCCCACTAACTCTCAATCCCTTTACGCTTTTTGGTGGAATAATAGCATTTCATAATGCCTCGAACTTAAGAAACTGTACTGTCGAATCCAATGTCTCGGTTATCGAAAAGCTAGATTTGAATTTGCATCCGAAGGACTAATGTGTATTAAAAAACTTACAAAGTTTAAGAAAATATTTAATACACATTAGTCTTTTTATCCGTGTTTCCACTAGTTTACAAGTATTACGAAACTTCTTATGTGTCAACGGTAATATATTTATTAGATTTAATAAATTAATAAAAATATATTAGCAAAGCTAAACCATTGACACATAAGAAGTTTCGTAATATACTTGCTTTTTTAAAACACGGAGAAAAATATGCAAATTCAAATAAGTTTTTCAGACAACCAAACCATCGAATTCAACACAACAATTTCTAAAGTTCGACACCTTATAAAATGCTTTATTCTACACAAAAAGCGTAAAGGGTTTCGGGTTGTAGGATACAGATGTTCAGAAGCATCTGATTACAATAGCCTCCAACAAATAGTTGGAGATTTCAAATAACCATAACATTCAAAGGAAAAATTATGGGAAATTCAAATGCAACACCTTCAAGTTCAGCGTCAGTTTCTTTAGCTGATTTCGTAAACACTGCACCTGCGACAGGCAATTCTACCAGTTCCACTGGGTTTGACGCGGCTAAAATGTCAGGAAAACCTTGCACTAAAAAACAAGCATTTGCTGTCGCTTGTATAGTAAAAGATTCTTTTATTAAAGATGTTTTTAGTTCAGACCCTAGGGAATCTATATCTGAATCAAAACTTATCAAATCTTTTGAATATAGAATTCTTCAACGCATCGCAAGGATTTTATTTGATGAGAAGAAATTTGATTCAGATTCTTGCCAAAAGCATTTCAAAGATAATTCTAAATCTTTACCTAAACCGATTCTTAAAAAGATTACTAAAGCTTTTAAAGATCATAATCAAAACAAAGATGCGATTGATAAATTCCTTCTTGCAGTAGATACTAAAGTCTAATAGCTTTAGTAATCAAGGCTCTCTTTCGAAAGATTGAGAGTCTTTTTTTATGTCAAGTTTTTCTTCGGCTTACTATGTTTTTTCCAGGTCTCATATGTCTTCTTGTCGAAGTTTGTAAATACAAACATACAATTCATACCTGAAGAGAACTGGAAAAAACACGGAGGAATGGCAGTATAATTGTCGCAGGCTCCATTTTTTAAAAGACCATACCCGTCCTTTCCTAAAGATTAGTCTTAAGAAGCGTATTAAAAATCCGCCTGAGTACTGAACGCGTTATGTATAACCTGTATTTATACTGTGTATAATCTGTGGATAAGTTGTGTATAACTTATTATTATCCCATAATTTATAAAGTTTTAGAAGTTTTAAAAGCAATCTACCCATTACAATTCCCAATCTTTTAATATAAAAACCTTTTTAGGTTCTATGGAGATTATACTGGGTTGTCTTAAAACTGTCAAGCTTTAATTTGTTAGTGGCTGTTATTTATACAAAGCCTGTATGCTAACTACGCGTGGAACCACTTGACACGGATCGAGGATCAGCGTAAGCTTGTTGGGTCGAAGCAAACAATTTACCTAAGGAGGTAAACTTATGATGTTATTAACAGGTTATGATAGTAAGAAACAAATGAAAGAATGTATTGGACAACCTTTACAATACCAAGAAACTTCTATATTTGGTCCTGAGTATAAATCAAATGGTACATTTGTAGGTGCTAGAAGACCAGATCTTTTAGGTGGTGGTAGAGAGTTCTTTGCAAAGGTAACTATGAAAGATGATTTAATTTTAAAGGTAGAATAATTATGATTAAACAATTTCTAAGTTTCGAGATGGCTCAAAAACATTTATGGACTTTTAAAGTCAAGTGTAAGAATAGGAATCTGTCTTCTAAAGATAAGGTCTTTTTATTCGAGAATCGTTCTAGAAGTTTCTATGTTTTTAGAACTTGGTGTAATCAATACGATAAATATATTTGGAATGTTCAACTATTACCTAAGGAGGTATCATGAGCAATAATAACTTTAGTGTTAAAGGTGGTCAAGGTTTTCAGATTACATTTGAGAATGGCTATACTGTATCTGTACAGTTTGGTAAGTATCATTACTGTTCAAATAAAAAACTTAAGATACATGATGATACATATGCAGACGATTGTCGTAATGCTGAAACAGCTATCTTTTATAAAAACGATAGACCTTTTTATAAATATAAAGGTAATGATGTTCAGAGTTATCAAAGTCCTAAAGAAGTTTTAGAAACTTTAAAGTATGCAGAGAGTTTACCTAATCCTGAAGAGGAAGCTTATGATATTTGGGAAGGAGCTGAAGATACTGACGAATTAGATAAAAAAGTTTCTGGTATTAAAGATACAGATATTAAAGCAGGTTTTTATAAAGGCTATGATGTTGTTGATTTAATGGGAAAATCTAAAGAAGTGTTATATACTGATGAAGGAACACCAATTTACTTTTCTACAAAAAAGGAGAACAAAAGTGAAAGATAATTTTAAAGGTTTGAACTATCTTAACTGCGTGGGAAACCACTTGACAAATTTTGTGGCATCTGCCATAATTTTCTGGTCGGCACAAGCTGACTTTATATTAACTACAACTAAACAGGAGAGCATTAATGGCTCATAAAACACACAAAAACTTTATCACTTACTCTGCTAGAGGCAGTAAAACTACTACGGCTATCACTGAAGCACCACGTTCAGTACAGAACTTATGGATTGAAGGTGCTAAGATAGGTGCAAGTATTATACGAATACGAGCAAACAAAACTAGAGATGAGTTTATTTCTAGTGGTGCTACATTTACTGGATACCATACTGGTAAAACATCAGTATACATTCCACTTAAGCAACCTCGAATCAAGCTTAATTTCAAAGCATTGCTTGGTTTAGGTCGCATCAATCCTTCAATGCAGATACTTGAAATGCCAGTTAACTGTGACATTCAACCTGCTTTTGAAGGTGTTCGAGAAGCTGATACAGGCAATCGTCTAACTCAAGCTATCTTTGGTTAGTAATTCGTACAAGTATTTACCTGACGAGGTGTAGCGTTTTACTAAACAAGTGTTGACAGGCACTATAAAAACCGATAGTTATGTTGCTGTTGGAGGAGTTGGTAGTCATCTTCGGAACTAAAAAACTACCACATCTTTTAATTTACTTATAGGAGAACCTTATGCAAGGTTACTTAATTAATCCGTTTGACAATACTATTAAACCTGTTATTCTATCTGATGTAGATTCTAATCTAAAACAGATATATGCTTTACTAGACTGTACTATTATTGACGCAGTGTATAGTATAGATGACCACACTATCTTTGTAGATGATGAAGGTTTGTTTGTTGAAAACCAAAGATTCTTTAAACTATTTGGTCAGCCATTAGCAGGTAAAGCTTTAGTATTAGGTGTTGGTGAAGAAGGTGACAGTAAAGATGCTGAGTTATGGGTTGAAGATATTATAGAAGAACGTATTGAGTGGACGCCAATAGGCACTAAATTTGTACCTCGTCTTTGGGAGTAAACAATGTTTAAATTATTATCAGCACCTGACAGCAATCCTAAAGTTGCTAAAGGTAACAATGAGTTAAGTGAATACATATCAACTATTGTACACTTAAGCCCTATCTCAACTAAAATATGTCCGTTTCAAGTAATTGCTAAATGTAAAGGTCCTTGTTTACATGGTTCTGGTATGGCTAAAGTATTTCCTAGTATACATAAAGCTAGAGATAGAAAAACTAAACTATTCTTAGAGGACAGAGAAACTTTTATGACTATGCTGTATGCTGATATAGAAAAGTTTGTTAAGTACTGTGAGCGTAGAAACAAACTGCCTGCTTTGAGATTGAACGGAACATCAGATATACAATGGGAAACTATTAAGCACGAAGGAGTTACTGTATTTGAGAAGTTTCCTCAGATACAATTCTATGACTACACAAAGATTCCTAATCGTAAAGTATCACACATACCTAACTATCATCTTACTTGGTCATACTCAGAAGCTAACAAAAAGTATGCTGATTACTTTGATGCTGTTAAATATAATGTAGCTGTTGTGTTTAAGAATGGCTTACCTAAAATGTTTAAAGGTCTTCGTGTTATTGATGGTGACAAAACTGATATGAGATTCCTTGACGGCAACAAGCGTGTTGTGGTAGGATTGAAAGCTAAAGGTGATGCTAAAACAGACACCAGTGGATTTGTAATTAATTGGAGAACAGCATGAAGTTTAGAGATGCAATAGCAATAGTAGCACCAAGTAAACTGGCTTGGTATGATGCTCAAGATAAAGATAATAAGTTTCAAGATGAGTGTAGTTCCTTGTTAGATAACAAAGAACAACTAGTCATTGATGATTACTTTAAAGAGGAGAACGAACATGGCTAAATCAGGATCACCTGAAGACAGAGGTAGTGCTGATCGTTACTACTATAGAAGGTACAGTCCTCATTACTATGAGTATCCTTTTGCCGAAGGTGAGTCACCACGTATCGAAGAAGATCGTATGACACCTGAACAGATTGCCTTGTATAAAAAAGGTTGGGATAACGAAGACGAACGTAAAAACTTTGACTACGAAGAATTTATAGTGGAGGATGAGGAAGATGAATAAAGTATTGAACGCAGTTAGAGAGGCAAGCATATCTATAGCTTGTTTGCTTGATGATATTGCAGTAGATGAAAATAACGATATTAATATTTTTGAAATACAAAAAGATATTAAACACATACAAGACCAGATAACAATAATAGAAAACTATTTAGAACCTTTTACAGTTGCGGAACTAGAGGAGATGAAAACAGAATGAACATATTTTATTTTTATGATTGCCCTGTTAAATCAGCAGAGGCACAGCCTGACAAGATGCTAGTGAAGATGCCACTTGAGACAGCACAGATGTTATGTACTGCACATCGAGAGTTAGATGGTG
>Ga0208669_1000719_pt1 | contig 12952 bp, 20 predicted proteins | sample 21_taG_FD_184095 | JGI IMG/M metagenome (GOLD analysis project Ga0208669, IMG submission 184095) | Marine viral communities from the Subarctic Pacific Ocean - 21_ETSP_OMZ_AT15319 metaG (SPAdes) (version 2) | ecosystem: Environmental > Aquatic > Marine > Oceanic | place: Pacific Ocean | collected...
GATATTATGTGGGGAGAAACCTCCCCACATAAAAATCATTAGGTATTAACTACCTTTGTACTGATAAGCCCACTTAGAAGTAGCACCATCGATCATGTCGGTGAAGCCAAGTCTTTGTGAAGCAACGAGCACTCTGCGCTGATTCGCAACTTCGTAATCAGACTCGATGGTTACACCGCGGAGTCTAGGCATTACGTAGTTTTTAGGATATACAGCTATTGCTGCTGGCATGTTAACTGCAGCAGTTGGGAATTCGTCACAGACTAAGACTTTAGAGCCAAAGACCATTCCGATTTCGCCATTCAATTTAGTAGCCATATCGCCAACTAGGTTCACATCTTGGAACTCAGCATCTTCTAACAAGTTGTAATAAACTGTAGAAGAAACAATATAAGTCACATCAGATGGATTTATACCGTATTTGCCCATGTTCTTTCTTAGTGCCAATAGTTCGGCAGCTGTAACTGTGTCAGAAGCAAATGCAGTTGCTGATTGTGTGACATCACTGTCAGCTTCAGCTAAGTGCCATATACCGTCGAAAGACGCACCGGAAGTACCGAATTGTCCGTCAGCGTTGTTACCCAAAAGGAGGGCATTTTCCATAGCTCTTGCATGAGATCTAATAATTGACTCCCTAATTAAAGGAAGAATTGGTAGAATTGCATCTTCTTCAGTTTCATTACCTAAGTAAGATTGTGAAATTAGTTTCTTAGTAGAAAGAGTTCTTTCTGTCATATCAATACCACCGAATGGTGAGCCATACGTGTCACCACGTTGTGCTAAGTTACCATGTGGAGATGATCCACTAGCGGCTTGTGCAGAAGCGAATTCTGCGTAACCACTATCTGGTAGGATAGGTATGATTTGTGTTGCTGACTGCATAGGAATCTCTCTGAAGAGAGGAGCTAGTACTAGCTCTAGTTGAATATCTCTTTCAACTCCAGCTGAAACAGTTTGCTCAAAATCTGCAGATGAAACGCCAACGCCTGAATGAGCGTTAACTTTCTCTATAGTATTCTGTGCAAGTTTTGTGTTCCAACCTTTTCCTGTTGCAAGACCCATGACCCAAGCATCGTTGATGTCTGATTCATGCGCTTTTTTCCAGTCAGAAGTGCTTTCTCTTCCGAAAACTCTTTTTGATTCACGAATTGCTTCGATTTCAGATTTCTTTTCGGTAAGATCAGCCTTAAGTTCATCGACGACTTTTTCAAGGTCTTCATGTTTTGTTGAAACACGATCCTCTAGGTCTTTAGTAAGACGCTCTGCGCCTTGCATTCCGACTTCTACTATCGTCTTGACTTTTTCTTGCTCGGCTTCAATAGCGGCTTTTTCTTGAGATTCAAGTTTTGCTGCTTCTTCTGCGTCTGCTTTCTCCTTAGCTTTTGTTTCGGCTTGTTGCATAGCGATTTTAGCAGCAGTTGCTTTAGCTACTTCTTCTGCGTATGCTTTCAAGTCTACATTAGCATTAGGAGCTTCTTTGTCAATAGACATAGGTTTCTCCTGTGAAACGGTTTTATCCGTCGCTTGTGGCGTCTCAAGTTTATTAACTTGATTAGCCTCATTATTATTCTTAAAAAGATTTTTGAACTCCTGGTACTCTGCATCTGTCTCGAAAGATTTCGCAAGAGAAAACATAGCAGTTTGATTAGCTGGAACACTAACAACTGATACTTCAAAAAGTTCGGCGTCTTTTATCTCTAATCCGTCAGTTTCTTCGTTATATACGGCATCCTTGACTCTAAAACCAACGGAAAAGGCTCCAAGAACGCCATCTTTAATTAGATCTTTAATTTCGCCTGCTGACTTAGAGATTCTCGCTCCAAGCTCCAGACCTGATTTGTTTACTTCCATAGAAGTAGCTCGACCAATAGGCTTGTCATAGTTATGATTAAACAAAATTATTGGGTTTTTCTCGAAATTTTGTAATCCACCCGATTTTGTCCATGCATCATGATTAATAACATCACCTACTCGATCTATTGAGTTTGTACTAGCTAAACCTCTAATGTTAATGCTTCCATTCTCATCTTCATTTAAGGTTTTGAATGTATTAGTCCAATGAAATATTTTTTCTTTCATAACAATTCCTATAGAATCTTAGCTTCATCTTTCGACTTAGCTGGCTTAGCTTTGGCTTTAGGAGCCGCTGCTGGTGCAGGAGTTGCTACTATTTTATTAGCTTTTTCCCATTTTGCTGGAAAGTTCACTTTAATCATAGATTGCATACGAGCCCAAGATCCAAAAGGTCTCTTTGCAACCATAAATCTGATAGGTGCGTCCTGTGCTGCCTTATACTCTGCGGGGGACATCATTCGTCCCTTGTCAGCAAAATAATCTGCTAATTGTTCTAATACTGCTTTTTTATTCGCCATTATTTTCTTCCTCTGTTTGGGGTGGTCTCCCACCTTCTTCGGGGTCTGCTGCGCTACCCGCTATATTAGCTGGGATTCTTAACTCATCTTGACCTTCGATCGTTTCTAAGTTTAGGTTTTCCCTAGCTTCGTTTGGTGTCATTATGCCCGAATTTACTAAAGATTGGTAATAAGATGATTGATCTCTCAACTCTGGTTGCAGAGCTGGAATATTTGAAACATCTTCATTTAACTTAAATCCATAGTATCTTTCGAAGGCATACCCTATTTTTCTTACTATTGGTAAAACAGTTTCCAAGTAGTAAAGTCGATGGTTTGGTCTAATATTAGCATTATTCCCACCATCGAGAAGTATAGGCGGAACGCCCATTGCTTCTAAAATTATTTTCTCATTTGCCGTTATAGAAGATTGAAAATCGAGCTCCTTAAAGTTAACTTTTGTTAAAGCATCTACTTCTAATCCGCCATCTAGTATAAGAGGTCTTTTGCCTCCATTTTTAGGATTGTACCTAGTTTGCCAAGCTTGCAGCATTCTTTCCTTAATTTTCTCAGAAAGAGTGTTAGGACTTTTTAGTACTAATCCTGGAACGGCTCCGTTTTTAAAGAAATTATCTTGAAATTTTCTCATATTATCCAGCAAGTACATTGTTCTGTATGCTGGTTTTAATCTGGGAACGCCCCTATAGATTGAATTAAATGAGTTTTCCTTAATATGTATAATTTCTCTAGGGGCGTAATCTATGTGACCGTCATACTCAAACTTTTCAATATATGATTCAGTATGACTGTGAATTGTTACGTTGTTCGCGGGTAATTGATATAAATGCGCACCATCATAGTACACAAATATATTACCGTCTATTAATAAATCTACTATTAGATTTCTTTTAAAGTTACTAACATCTTGAAAAGGGTTAGGTTCTTTATTTAGTATTAAATCAACACGACTTCGTCGAACATTATCTTTGATAGGCGTGATTCCTTTAATTTTTTCTCCAACTTGAAATGATATGTCTGAAACATCATCAACAATCATATTTACGGCACGGTTAACTACCTCTAGTTCTTCGTAAGCTGAACGATAATTATCTTTATTCTCACGAGTATCTAAAGTTAGTCCTTCTTCTAGTGCTATAAACGACTGCGCAGGATTTAATTTCTCCTCCGTTTGTCTGCCTAAAAGTCTATCATACCATGCCATGTTTTATCCTCTGTTTGTCTACCCATCGCTTTTGTTTAGGGGCTGTTACCAGTTTTGGTCGTTTTCCATAAATACTATGTAGCCGCATATGATGGGGTTTGCATAGTGTAGCAGCTTCGTGATAAATTTCATCTATATGTTCCGCAATAAAAGTTTCCCGAACATTCATTATTTCGTCGGCTGAATTTATCGTAATTTTATTGGCTTTCAGCCAAGTTTCTAGTAACTCAGTCATTCCATTAAAGTGGTGAAACTCTAACTTTTCTGTTACTCCGCAGATATAGCATTCAGTCTCTTTTTTATAACCTGATTTCGCTTTGTCTCTGACGTACTTGACTAAATCTCTTTTTAAATTCATAATTTCCTATTTAATAAAAATTATACCAAAAATTTACCTTGTTGTCAAGAATAATTTTTTGGTAGGTCTAAATTTTAAAATGTACTGGCGGTTGTCTCAAAAGTGTACAGCGCATATCTAATCGCATCTGCCATGTGACTTGCCATATTGTGTTTAGGACGTTCTTTCATTAGGTTTGGATTGTTGTCCCATTGGTATTGGTCAACTGCTTCTAATGTGTGTCTGCATCTTTGGTCCACCATCAATAAATCATTATCTATAATTCCTGCTACATGCCCTATACCATCTAGTACGGACTTTTTCGCATTTATAGTTGAAATATCATAGTTTTGTGCAAAGTCGTAACGAGTTTGCTGTGCCGCTGAATCAATATAAATCCAATCAATATCATACTTAACAATTCTTTTTCTTATCTCAGCAGCATGTTGTTCAGTAGTCTTTTCAGCATCTAGGTATTCGTCTAGAAGATAAAATTTTTGTTCGTCCCAGTCATACCCTATTACGCATAAAGCTGTTGGATCTTTATATCCTACATCGAGACCCGCAAATACATCCATTTTACTAGTATCTAATTGCTCTAAATCCTGAACGCAAGTTTCAAAGTCAAAGTTCCAAATCTGACCTTCATAAGTATTAAAATCAGCAAGGTATTCTTGAGCAAACTCTGCTGAAGACATCGCTTTCTTAGCTTCTGCTATATCTTCGTCTGATACTCTCGGATTCTCGTGATAGGTGGCTCTAATTGCGCACCAATCCTTAAATTCATCACTAAATCCTCTGTGGTAGAAGTCTGCAAACCAGTTATTTCTACCCCGAGGAGTAGAAATAAATACTGCTTTACTTAGTTCTTTGTCTAGAGTGGGACGTAAGGCTACATTGAAGGCGTCTTTGCCGTCTGCCAATGCAGCCTCATCGAATATAATCAAGTCGTACGATCTACCGACAGTAGAGTCTACTTGATTAACTGAACCCATTCTAATAGTAGAACCGTTAGATAGTTCTATAACTTTGTCTTTTGCATTATCTCTTACAACTTCAAGATCAAAGTGTTTAATTAGTTGTCTTTGTAAGTCGAATGAAATCTGAGATAAGGCATAGTTTGGTGACATAATAAGTATGTGAGAATTTGGCACGAGTGAAACCAACTGTCCGATGACATTAGTTATATAAGTTTTTCCCTGCCGTCTTGAAAGAGCGGCACATACAAATCTATATTTAGGGTTGTTTATAGCATTAATTAATGCTATCTGTGCTGAATTAGGTGTAGTACCCAAAAGGTTCAAATATGAATCTATAGGTAGTTTGATAAAGCGTGTAGCTGTATCAAAATCCATTATACCATCTCGTAGTATATCTTTCCTACTTACGTCTAACATTAGTGTATTGTTCTATTATTTGTTAAATTATTGGGTAATGTTGAATCGGAAACTATACCTTCCTGATTACACAGGCTTAGCATATATAAGTATCCTAAACAAACATCTCTTAAAAGTTTATCGTCATCAGTAAAACCACGACCACTTTCTGCTTTTATGTTCAAGCTCTCTAAAGTACTTGAACACATATGTCCTACATTTCCTAACCAGTTATCTTGTAACATTATAGCACGTTAGGATTGACAGGTGTAAGTTTAACTTCAGCGTGTGCTGAAAATATAACATGATCAGTATTTTTCTTAATGATCAGTCTTTCTCCACCTGAGGTGTATATATTTGATAATGAAGTTCCGTTTTGTGCAGTTTGTACAACTGTTTCTCTAAGAGTAGTTCCTGAATTATGTAGCATTACATAGTTAGAGCCATCAACAGTAGTAGCTGTACCTGTACCGGTTGGTGAGGGTATTGTTGTACCCATCAATTGAATTGTTTCCATTTTTATCTCCTACGCTTTTCGCGTCTTTTCCTACGTTTCTGCTTCCATTTAATTGCTCTAAGTCTTCGCTTAGCAGCTTTCTTAGTTTTAGAAACTCCAGAAGTATTGGTGATTTTCCAACCACCTTTTGTTTTATTAATTGGCATTATTCACACGCCACTTTATGATCTTGCCAAGGCATGTCAGGTGCTTCATTAGTAAAAAAGTAACACTCTTCAAAACTTCCATCAACTGCTTTAATTTTCTTTATAAAGCCGTCAGGAACTGTTGCTCCTGAAGGAAGTACTTGACTCATCTGTGAAAATAGTATATAGTTAGTAACTAATAAATCTCTTTCCAAAGATAAAGCTCTTACATCTGCCTCTAGCATTCTCCACGCTCCTCTATTGAGTCTTTCGTGTTGTAGTGCTGAATTAAGAAAGGAAAAAGTAGCTTTTAAATTGTCCATGCTATCACTAAAGTGTGCAGCTGGAGCCATATGCCCTTTATCCCATATATTGTTAACATAATCTTTATTGTCTGAAGTGTGTACTCCAGCTTCTTTTTTAAAGTTCATGCTTCCTCGGTCAACGTTTTTCGGTCTATTCGTAACCAAGTATGAAACTTCAAGCGGCTGTTCTAACGATGTATCGTATTTAACAGTGTAAATTCCTTTATCTATAGTTAGTTGCTCTGCATTTAGTACATCACAGGAACCTGCCGCTGATAGTAATAGTAATAAAACTAAATATTTCATTACCACTTAACCTTATTAGCCCAATACGCTGCAGATAGTTTACCTTTGCGTATATTCTTAGCATGACGAGCTTTAAAAGATTTTCGTCTTGCTTTTTGAGCTGCCGATTTAGGTTTCTTGCCTGCTCCCTTAACACCTTGTTGTCCAAATCGTATAGTTTTGACCTTCTTACCGACCTTTGCTACAACAACATGGGACTTTTTCCTGTGTTTAGGAGTTCGTTTAGGCTTATTATAAGCAGAGACACCCGCTCTTTTTAAACGAGAGTCCTTTTTTCTACGAACAGTTCTTTTAGCTTTTCTTCTTGCCACGTTTTTTCTTCCTCTTTTTCTTAAACCCAGCCTTCATAAAGCTGTAAGCTGCTTTGGAAATAGTAGATTTTTTCTTACTTCTACTTTTGCCAGATTTCTTTCTAGCATTTATATTCGCGTACAAGCCTTTTCTTGCTTTTTTAACTCGTCTTTTTGCCACGTTTCTTTCCTCTTTTCTTAGGACGTCCTCGTCTCTTACCGTAAGTTCCTGTTCCTTTAGGCATTATACTTGCTCCTTAATTAGAGTGTATACTCCCCAAGCTAGCGCAGGCCATGCAAGCATTTTGATAACTGGTGCACCAATTAAAATTAGTACACTACCACCAATGATAGTTGCTCCGTCCCACGACGTTCTTTCGGCTAATCTAGCCATTACCCAGTCTTTGACTGCTATTATTTTATTCATCATAACTTTTCTCCCCACAAGTTCTTTGGGCATTTAGCCCTTGATGATCGTACTTTAAGTGGCATAAAACATTTACATATTTTACACACTTTTAAAGCTGTTAAGTATTGACAACGACTACAGATTTGTAATCTTTTACTGTGATTCGTCATCTTTTTTAGGTGGTATAGTTACTTTTCTGTAATAAACTACCACCTCTTTTAACTCATTTATGTATCTCTTTAGTTCTTGCATATTATATGCCATTAGTTCGTAATCTGGAACTGACATTGCAAAAAAGACTATTTGACCTTGATCCTTTTCTATTCGTGCTAGAAATTCATCAATGTTCTTATCTGAAACTACATACCAATATGGATCCTTTAGGTCAATTTCCCGAGGCATAACGGGTTGTATTATAGTTCTCTCTATCGCTTTAGTTGTTACTTCTACCTCTTTCTTAGTTGGTACCAGACTGCAGCTGGACACCATCATCGAGATCGTCAATATTGCGACTATCCGTTTCGATTCCATCGAACACCTCCTTTGTAGCTTTATTTGCTCTTGGTTCAATTAGCCCAGGCTTTGCTGCGGCTAGTTTTGTGAGATTATGTCTTTTAAATATGTCTAGGTAACGGTTCATCTCACCTTGTATTTCAGCGTTTTTCGCCATCTGTTCTTGTAGACCCTTACCTTGTAATTCTAAGTCACCCTGAAGTTGGGCGATAGCTGCGTCCTGCTCTGAGTCTCTCAACACATAAGCAGCATTCTCAGCTTTTAAATTTTCGTTTTCGATATACAGGGTATAGCCTAAAAAGCCCATAACAAGTATAACTCCTATAAGTAGTTGATTCATAATTCCCTAATAATTTCTGGTGTAGGGTTATCCAAACACCACTCTAATATTTCTGGATCGTCATATTTCCACATTTCACAATCCTTCATGTCTATTTGCCTTTCACTAGGTGGAACACCTATTTTATAGCCTAATACAGTTAGTGTAATATATAGTATTAAAGCTATCTTCATCTCGTTGTAATCCTATAATTTAAACCATTAGGACTTTGTATTTCTACCATGTCTTTTTCGTGAGTTATGAATTTTAAGTGTTTCTCTTTTTTAACGAGAAACTTTTTTACGACATACTTTCTATCGTCTGCATCGCCCCACTCTTTATTGTAGCTAACTTCAAGATCCCAACGAGGAGACCACCAATTAACTAACCATAACCAGAATGATTTAATCTTCTTCTTTAGAAGCGCCATTAATCTTCTTCAAGCCTTTTTCAGCGTCTTTTTTAGTAGCGTAGCCACACTCACTACCTTTCCATTTAAACTTCCAAACACTTCCTTCTTTCCAGATTTCTCCGTCTTTTGAAGGTGTAGATTTAGTAGTCTCAACTTTCATTTCTTTTGTGCTATATTCGTCTTTATCAAACATTTATTTCTCCATTATGCACCTGAGTGCATCATTACCATTGTGATAACCACAGAAGCGCCACCGCAGATAACTGCACCTGCAATACCAATCATTATGTTTTCCATGCGCGTAAGTTGACTTTCTTGCTCTTCCATGCGTTTAAATATGGTTTTCCATCTTTCTTCGCATTGAGCTTCATGAATAGCCAATCTCCGTTCAAGCTGATTTACGTCATCACTCATTAATTTGCCCTGTAATTGATCTTTGAATTTTGAAATTCATTTATGATAGTATAACAAAATTAAAGATCCTTGTCAAGAACTATTTTCCTAAGGTCATTATTCTTTTGGTACTCAAATAAGTTATTACGATATTTTTTAAACTTTGAATATTTTTGGAGAAAAGTAAAATTCTGGTCATTCCGCTAACTTGGTAGTTGTAAGGTTTTTACAAATAATATTATAAAAATTTTCTTGAGATATACATATGTAGCATAAAAATTATTTATGGAGAATATATTTTTATAGGTTCTGACTTCCCTTTCACTAGGATATCACCAATTTCAGTATATTGATCAGGAAAAGGGCACTGTTCTATAGTACTTCTTGATATTACAACAGGCCATTGTGCATAATCTCCTCTACCAGCTGTAGCCTCTAATCTCGCTGCTAAGTTAACAGCATCTCCAATCACAGAATAATCGAATCGAGTTTCTGATCCCATATTTCCTACAATACAAGTACCAGTATTCACACCTGTACCAACATTGATAGGTGGTAGGTCAAGTCCTTGATCTTTAAATTGTTGATTTAACTCTACTGTTTTTGCTCTTATCTCGATAGCACTTTTAACCGCTAACTCTGCGTGTTTTGGCTCGGATAGAGGTGCATTCCAAAATGCCATGATACAATCGCCCATATATTTATCAATCGTTCCACCATTGTTCAAAATTATCTTGGTCATACTGTCGAGGTATGTGTTTATTAACTCTACTAAACCTTCTGGATCGTCATTCTTTTTAAATGCCTCTGAAACTGGGGTAAATCCCATAATGTCAGTAAATAGAAAAGTCATTTCTCTTCTTTCACCACCTAATTTAAGTAGAGAAGGGTCTTTTTGTAACATTTTTACCATGTCTGGCGATAAATAAGTACCGAACTGCTTTTTAACTTGTCTTCGAAGAAAGAATTGTTCTATAAATGCTCTAAATGTTACTATCGACCAGTATAAAAATGATACTATTACGATTCCAGACATATCAAGTAGAAAACCTTGTACAAAATTCCATATAGTTCCTACATATATTAGAAACAGAGAGACTATTAGTGCTGGAAGCGAGAAATACACCCGTGTTGCGGTAAGCATTATAACTAGTAGTAAAATTAGAGCTATTCCAAGTTCTGCACTTTCAGCCCATATAGGTTGTACTGGACTAGTACCATAGATAAGATGATGTAAAATCTGCGCTTGTATCTCATGTGGATATACCATACCTTTTGCAGTAGGAACAGGGTTTACAACACCTTCTGCGGTTACTCCAAATATAACAAAGTTTGCGCCTTGTATTGGATTTTCTAAATATTCCTTCGCTGATTGTCTGTAGAAGTTAATATTTGAAGTCATCCAAACACGTGCGTTTGCATCTGTAGTAATAGTAGGATAATTAGGTATTCGTAACCACTCTACACCCGCTTCCATAACTTTAATTTGATAACTTGGATCACCTACTCCAACTCTAAGCATTTCTAAAGCGAAAGAAGGATATAATTTATCTTGTGAAGATATTGCAAGTGGAACGCGTCTAACGACTCCGTCTAGTTCTGGGGCGCTTGTTATTAGTCCTACGCCTTCTGCGGACTCTGCTAGGGCGGGTGTTTGTCGTAAGACTCCCGGGTACTGAAATAGCCATGGTATTGGTGATTCTCCTATTTGGGTAGTACCTACATGAGGCCCACCTTCTGTTGCTTGTACTGAAGCTGCATAAGCTAGTACCGTTGGTACGTAGCTCATAACATTTGATAATTGGGTGTCGTATTCTTTATTTCTGATGTCTGGGTCAGGCATTAAGACTGTGATGCCTGGAATTGCTTGAGTTTGTGAAATTAACTCAGCATATAAACTTCTGGGTAGTGGATAACCTTGATATTCTTTTACTATCTCCTCATCTAAGTCTACAAGTAATATATTATCATTTTGTATTATTGATTGAGTAGACATTATCCAATCAAATGTTTTAAGTTCTAACACTTGTAGAGGATAAGGATTCCAAATTAGTAAAGCCATAGAGGCAAAAGCCAAGATTGGGTTGATTAGTTTTTTCATCGGATTAGTGAGAACTTTTTCTGTATCCACTTATATACATAGTATATAGATAAACCGTAGGTGGCAAGAACTGTCATTGATATTCCAATATAGAATAATTCTACTGGTGTTAGGAAAAGAACTTCCCATATAAAATTACTTGCAGCTTCTGCATCTCCCATAGGAGCATTGGTTGGCAGTCCAACCTCATTAATAATATCTACTTCGTATTCAAGAAGAAAATCAGACCATTCTTCCTCTGTAAAGCATATGCTCTCTTCAGGACAGTCCATTTAGTTTCCTTGTGTTACGGAAATATTACAACCACCACTAGTTATACAGTTTTGTGCTAAAGAATAGGTTTGAGTAACATTCCCAATTTGACTTAGATTTAAGTCTGTTGGTTGAGAGCCATTTAGAGTTATTGTTGCAGTATGCGCTCCATTGTTTTTTTGAGTAATTGCAACTTCGTTATCATCATTATTAATAGTCAAAGTTAATGTTTTATCTCCATTCTGCATTTGTCTAGCATATACATCATTATTATCTCCATAAATGTTAGCAGTAATAGAATGATTGATAGTATTCGTATCCATCTTTTGACTTCCTTTAAATTTATTACCGTCACCATGAATATCTAGTCTAACAAAGTTTCCACCAGGTTCGGTACCATCATAGTTCCAGTTTGGTGTGATACTATTATTGTTTTCATATCCTTGACCAAAGACAACTTCATTATCATCACCCCATACATGAAACTGAAAATCGTTATCATTGCAGTTAGTAGGAGAACACTTTTGACGAATATCCATTTCATTATTTAATCCGTCTATATCACCACCCCAGTTATACCCAGAGCCCCAAGCATCAGTATATCCAATATACATATTGCTTCCTGATTGAAGAAGATCTACTACGTTATTATCGTGATTAAATGAGAATCTTATTAAATTATTATGTCCTATCTGATCTATTGAAAGATCAAAGTTATCTCCACCTTGTACTTGATCCACATGAACATGGTTGTCATCGGCAAAACCATTACTAACTAGTAATAGTATAAAAATTATTAAAAATGCGTATTTCATTAGTTTACCTGTAATATCTCGATCTGGATAGCTTCGCCATCTCCAACTGTGATGACACTTTCTCTTTCGTCTGTTACAGTATAAATCCTAGCGTTAGCCTCTATAGGTAATTTAATACTAATAACTCCCTGTACTTGTCTATAAAACCATATTTGTCCTGAATCATCAATTATAGTATTATACTGTGTATTTTTATCTAGTCCTGGTACTGTTCCTGTTATGTCCGCTCCTTCGAAAGTAGCAGTGCCTCCACCACCCTTTTTTCTTTGAAGTAAATCGCCTTCTTCTATAATCGCTAAAAGATCTTGTAGAAAGTCGACATCTAGTAAATCTATGTCCAGTTCTGAAAAACTCCAATCCTCGTCTTCCTTTAAATAATCTGTTTCTAGTTCATTAAATTCTAAGAAATCTGCTGTAAGAATATTACTAGAGCTGTTTTCTGTTCTTGTTTCTTCTACTGCCTGTGTAACCTCTGCTGGAGGTGAAACAATAAATAGGTTATCTATTTGAGCAACTGTAACATCTCTTACAGTTACTGGCTTTACTGGTGCTGTTGATATTGTTGATACCATAGTAGCTTGAAAAGCTTCATTTAAAGTAACAGTACCACCATCATTAGTTACTGTGATCTCTCCTGAAGAGTCTCCATTCTCATCAGGAAGCAACATAACAAGTGATCTTCCTAATTCATCAATGGTAGTAGTAAAATCAGTTCCACGAATACCAATTTGTGCAGTAGGAGTACTAATATTAATATTTGCTTTATTCATATTGCCAAGTTTACCTGAAGTAAACCTAGCTGTTCCCATTGCAAACCTCATTGTCATCTTTGACTTTGAGGGGTTTGGATCATATATAACTTCGTCTATTAAGACTCTGCTATGTTCTGTTAATCTAAGATTTGACTCA
>Ga0208669_1000721_pt1 | contig 12938 bp, 3 predicted proteins | sample 21_taG_FD_184095 | JGI IMG/M metagenome (GOLD analysis project Ga0208669, IMG submission 184095) | Marine viral communities from the Subarctic Pacific Ocean - 21_ETSP_OMZ_AT15319 metaG (SPAdes) (version 2) | ecosystem: Environmental > Aquatic > Marine > Oceanic | place: Pacific Ocean | collected...
TGTTCCTAATCCTGATCTGTAACCAGATCCAGAGTTACCAATACTTACAGAGGTAATTGTTCCAGCTGTAGATACAGTAACTGTACCACCAGCTCCAATCAAAGGTTGATATCCACCACCTTCTGTGGATCCAATAGAAACAATAAAACCACCAATAGGAAGATTGCTTCTATTAGGATCATAACCAAAAGCTGCTCCACTCTCTTCAAATCTGATGGAAGAAACACCAGAGGCAGTTTCAGAAAGATCATAGGTTCCTTGATTAGCCTGAGCACCTTGTGGTTCCTGGAAGATATTGTTGATCAGAATAATAGCGTTATCTGTTGAGAACCCTGTGGTATTCTGACCTTCACTAGTAAGTCTAAACTCACTTCTAAGACCAGTGAAGTTATTTGATACATCATCAAATACGTGGTTAGCAAAATATGTCTCCTTGTCAGTATTGACAGGAGCGGTTCTCATAAAGGTTCTACCTTGGAAGGTAGAATGTGTAGTCAGACCAGTATAATCTCTTTCAGAGGGTGAACCAGATGTAGTGGAGAGTGGGATAGCTCCATATGGTGGAGAGATAAAGTTCAGAGTGCTTCCAACAATATTATAAGTACCACTCATCTTAGTGATAGTAGATCCAACACCATGAGGTTGTAAGTTTGTTCCAAGTTGTCCTCTCTGAACAGTTAGATTTCCGGCTCCAGCAACACCAACCGAAACAACACGCATCACCTCATCACCAATCTTAATCAGATCAGCTGCAGCAATAGATGTAATGCCAGTAGTTGGGAAGTTAGAATCAAATATGATACTGTCATTAAGGGATGTTACAATTTGTGTTTCAGATAGAGGTGCCTGAATCATATTATCAACAGAGATCAGAGCCTTGGAGTTCTGTTTCTTAGCTGTAATATTATGAGAGGTTCCGATACCAACTGAGGTGAACTGGAATACCTCTGGATTTAATCTTAGTGCCTTCTCTGCACTTTCTGCAAATCTGACACTACCATCTCCAACCTTAACAACAAACAAATCTCTAGGAAGTTTGTTAGTAACACCAATACCAGCTACGCTAGTTGCAGCAATTCCAATAGCGTGTTCTGTTTCATTACCAGAGTAGGAGTAAGTAACATTTTCACCAGTGACAAAGAAGTGTTCTTTAAGGAACAGTGTATTCTGATCAAAATTGAATGTTGTTGCGTTATTTCCGGCAAATTGTCTCTGGAAGATTGGAAGACCATCATGTTTTAGATCAAACGCAGTTCTTAGATCGAGTTTAGTACCTCTATACAATCCTGTATCTGATTTAATATCAACATTGTTCAGATCCAAGTTGATCGGAGCAGTCACATCAGCGTCATAGATCTTCTGTTCAATACCAAATGTTCTGACTTGAACAGCTGTGCTTGTATTAGGTGTGTAGGTTAAGTTTCTATACTTACCAGTCGTTGTGAATCCGATCTGACCAATACTATTACCAGTACGGATGTTTGCAAACTCCACAAAACCTTCATTCGATTCAGAAGCGATAACACAAACTTCAAACATCTCATACTGAGAGTTGGTTGTATCCTTAACAGATACAATATAGTAACCAGTTGAGTATGGTTCCTCAAACTGAAGGATTGTATTAGCTGATGGTGACCCAGAAGATGCAATATTCTTAAATCCAGAGTTCAATCTGGATTCTTGGAATGTTAGTGAAGAGATACCAGTTGCAGAATCAGATATAGCTACAATAGAAGTATTTGTTGTAACTGCTGTTCCAACACTTGGTGTATATTCGAGAATAATATTACCACCAGATAATCTAGATCCAAAAGTACCAAATCCAGTAGATGAGTATGAACCGGGTTTGGTTTGCATCTCACCATATTCCACCATATGAACATCAGTTCCATCATGGATTAGGTTAAACTCATTAGATGCATATTCGCCGTTCTCATCTTCTTGAAGAACAAGAGCTTTAACCGATCTGAAAGTAGATGATACAGATACAATAGTTTCTAGTGTGTTATTAGGTGTTGTCTCTCTATTAGTATCTACAAGAGCAACACTACCAATATTACTACTACCAATAGAGGTTACATTGTCCTTAATGCTGATAGAAATGGTGGATGTATCATATACGTTGTCTGCAAACTTCACAGGGTGGAACTGAAGATTCCAACCATCAGCAGTTGAGAAGTAATCAAAGTATCCAAGTTCTGGATAAGTTTCTATTGTTGCATATTGTTGCATATATCCAATACTTTCACTTTGAATCAGTGAAACAATAGAGAACTGTCTCTCATCTGTAAAGATTCTATCTCTTACAAATGTGAATATTTTATTGTAGACATCATTGAACTCAAATGCATCAATATCACTATACTTGGTAGGTCTTTCATTACTGAAGAACTCACCACTAAAGTCATCGATGTCAAGAACTCTGTTTCCAACGGATTGGAAGTAATCTGAGAGAATTCTGTTCTCAAAGAAAATTTCATCAGAGGACAGAACACCATTTATAATATTGTTACTCTCAGTTACATAATCAAAATCATAGAAACAGTGGAGACTTGCTCTACCAACAATATTGGTAGTAGTGTCAACATTAGAGTCAAAAGGTTGTGCAATAGCCAACGGTTGATCTTCGATACTAATGACTTGAAGATCGGAGAACTCTTTATATCCAGAGGTATGATTAAGTGCAGATACTGGATCTTCCCAGGTGTCATAAGGAATTCTAGATTTAATAGAATATGAGAATGTTTGATAATACTCATTGTTGGGTATTCTTTGTAAAGAATCGTTCAAGAAACCTGTGTTCTTCTGCCAACCATAAGTTATAGTTGCACCAGCACCTGTAGTGATTTCAGCATCAAAATCAACTTTAGTTTTAATAACAGCTTGAGTGTCAGAAGATAAACCTTTTACAATTTGACCAACTTCATACTCTTTAGGAGTATCAACCTTAAGAATTTCAGTAACTGGATTCCAGGATTCAACCCTACCAGTTTTTCTTCCTTCATACATGATTACTTCATTTTCAAAGAAATCATTTGTTGTGAGAGTAGAGGTAAAGATTGGGAAATGGTCAACAGGAATAACTCTACCAGCTGAGTTTAGTAGATCTACATCACCAGGAACATCACTATCGTTCAGATATTCTTTAAGACTATAATCAACATATGCTCCAGGACCACCGCCAAGATTGGAGTCCGAAGCAGTTACAGTGAAGAACTGGTAACTATAGTTTTCAGAGTTATATCCTTTAGCTGTGGAATTAACACCGACATTCAAATTTTCAACAAAGATCTTACTACCAACATCATATGGGAATGCACTAGCATCACTAAATGTACTGTTCAAATAAAGTCTGACAGTCTTAGATGATGGAGTATATGTCAGAGACCTAATACCAATACCATTTGTATTACCAACAGGAATTATTTCTGGTGATACATTATACATTCCTGTTGAGTTTTGGAGAATAGTGACTTGATTATCTCCAAGACTATAAGTAAGAGCTAAATCTCCGACAACTTCTCTTGTAAATCCATCAAGAACAACCAAACTTGGTGCTCTCAGATAATTTCTACCACCAGAACTAACACCAATAGACTCAAATGATGTTAAAGATTCTAATTCAAGAATTTCAGGTGGGTTGGCGATGGGTCTTAAAGTTTCATCAGTTGGATAATCAAATCCAATATTCTGTGAGTTGAAAGTTACTCCCTTAATCTTACCAATAGAAGTACTTTGTGGTTTAAGAATGCAACCACTACCATGTATTGTAGTTACCGTGTTGATACCAGGAATAGTATCATAGTTACTACCATTATCTAACATCGAAATACGACTGATTGGACCAAGAGCCGTAGATGATGTGGTTTCATATGTGGTTACTGAATTCTCAACATTATACGTTGAAACATCAGGTTCTAAAGAAACATTGTAACTGAAGGTGGTTGATCCGATCCCACTAATGTTGTAAATACCATCATACCTAGTTTTTTCAATAGTAATTTTTTGATGTGAATTCACATCAGTGTCAATAAAGATTTCTTTTTTAACATTAGTAATGATATCATTGTTAATAGGAACAAATCTATACCACAAGTTTGTTGGAACTTCATCAGATACCAATAGAGTTAGATTAGCATCTACATCGATACCAGGTTGTCCAGAAGTTGTAACTTCGAAAGTGGTTTTGGTTCCAGATGTATCATATACATTGGTATACTCACTATCACTATAAAGTCTCAACTCAAAGGCAGAATAACGAACACCACTGACAACAAAGGAGAGTGATGGATCGGAAAGATCAAATTTAAGTTTATTATTTCTCTTTACATATAGTGGTGGATTGATCCTGAAAAAAGTACCATCACCAGATGATGTAATATCAACAACTCTTGGTCTATCTTGTGATAGTTGGAACTTCTCGTCTATAAGTTGAACAGAGTTGTTATCGTATGGATAAATGTAATATAACTGATCATCATTCAAACCACTGATAGGTGAAGAACCTTCTTTGTAAAGAACTTTTTCACCTTCAACAAAATCATGACCCGCGATGGCCACAGTATTTTTGATAGTATTGGTTGCAGTGATGTTCTTAGAATCAAATATGATTCTTCTAGAAGAGTCATCATAAGTAACATTTATTGTCTTAGTGTCAGTTGGTTTGACAGAAACATATACATTGTCATTGAATGAAAGACCATGTGTTTCAGAAGTTGCAACATTGACTGTTGTTCTGGATATTCTACCAGTTAGTACATTGTCCTTATCTGTAAGGAAACTATGATAATCATCAGTAGGAACAGATGTGAAGAAAAGAAGACTGGATGTGGTCCCAACACCAACAAACTGAGATTCGGTTCCCATACCAATCTTATTGGTAGAAAGACCAATAAAGTCTCTACTTACAGGAGCTGTATAATAGAAATCATATGTGTCTAAATTCTTGAAGGTAGTAGTGATTCCATTCCAAACACCAATAGCAGTTCCACCCTGTCTGTTGTAGTATAGTTTATCATTTACACTCAAACCATGATTTGGAAGATAGATCTGTTTGGTAGGAACAAACATCTGAGTAACACCTACACCAGGGTTGGAGAAGGTTATGGTAGAACCAGCACCAACAGTACCAACACCCACAACTTCTTGTGGATAGAAGTAATATTCTTTATTAATCTCAAGAGAGCTTGTTGTTCTCAGAGCTCCAACATTGATGCGGAACTTACGAGGATCTTCAAATAGAACTGAATTATTGGTGTGTGCTAAACCACAAGAGATGCCATCATACTCTCTTCTAACTCTAAGTCTTCTTGCCCTGTCATCAATGTTCAGAACTTTAACATTTTCTGTTCCAATACCAAGAATGTCATTCTCACGAATAGTTGGATAGTTCAGATCACCAGACACATAGAAGTATGTGGTAAGTCCAGTAACCCCTGTAGAACCGACTCCAAGAGTTAGAAGGAAGTTGTCCGTTCTAATGCCAATTCTGGAATTTATAACACCAGAGTAACTATTGAATGTTGTTGACAATCCAGAGATAGTTACAATTTCACCAGTGTTGAATGGTATGAATTCAGTAGAGAAACCAATAAATTGATTCAGGCTGGAAATGTTTGCAAACTCAATATTTTCTAGACCACTAGTCTCAAAATTAATATAATTTACATCAACACCAGATATTCTATCTACACGACCTTGTGCATCAGTTCCATTAGTTCCTTCATTGTTGAACAGAATACGATCATTGACTTTGTAGAAGTTACCACCGGTGATAATACCAATACTCTCAATAGATCCACTAGATGCATTAATGATATCTAGTGATTGATTTCTTTCTTTGTTAGAATTGAACACATAATCATAACCACTATTATCATCATTGGTATGATATGCAATAGTATTTCTAAACCACTCACCATTCTCCAGATTATAATCATTTTGATTACTCAATACACTGAAGTTTGTGATATTTGGTTTCGAATAGAATGTATCACCAACTAAGTAGGGGAATACAGGTCTTCTATAGTTTTTGAAAGGACCAGTAGAATCAACACTGAAAGTGTTCAGTGTTGAGAAATAACAATATCTACCATTTGGATAATCAGGAGTTACACAGAAACGACCATTATGTTCGTCGAGATCTCCTCTATCTGTGAAAATATAATCCTCAATAAAATATCCAAGAGGGAACAATGATGTTGGTGGTCTATTAGTGGGATTAGTTCTTAGTTCATACCCAGAAATCATCTGAGAAATATTACCACCCTGCGGATCAGTAAATCCATAAGGACCATAGATCGGGTTACCATCATATGCCCAACCAAGAATAGGTGAGTGATAAGAACTTGTTTTCTCTATACCACCAGCCAATGTGAGGTCAGAGATACCATACTGTGTTTCGTCACTACCAGAGATAACATAAGTGTTAGATCTTAGAGGCCTTGGTGCATAAAGGTGACAATACTCAAGTGAGTTGTCATCAATACTTTCACTTACAAAACCATCATCAACACCAATGTTATCAAAATCTCTTTCAAACAGGTTGATGTTCCAGTTTCTGATTACAGCTTCAGTCTCAGCATATTTGCCCGCAGGTTCTACTTTAATATTAGTTGATCCACTAACATAACCAATACCGCCACCCATGATCTTGACAGAGGTAATTACACCATCCTCAATGATTGGTGTAAGTTTTGCAAATTTGCCTTCACCTGTTACAATAAGATTTGGTGGAGAATTGTACCCACTACCACCTTTGTTTACAATAATATCAACAATTTTTGAATCGCTTACAATAGCTGTTAATTGTGCATCTTTGCCACTATTGAATGAAATATTTGGTTGTCTATTAAAGTTGACAATCTCTGATGATCCATAAGCCACACCATTATTTGTTAGATCAACAGATTGAATTGATCCCCTAAAGAGAGGTTGAACTTTACACTGGAAGTCTTGACCTGCGACTGTATTGACACCAACAATACCATCAAGTTTAACTTCGATAGGAAGATAATTAAAACTACCATTACCAATGGTAGAGATGTCAACTAATATATTTCTATCATAGAAATACTTCTTGTCAGTTGCACCAGTACCCACTAAAGATAGTGAGAAGTTGTCATCGTCTACCTTATTAACATAATAGTTCTCTACGGTAGAAAGTCCGACAATGCCACTAGTTGTTGTGGAATACTTAATAATCTCACCAGAACTATAACCGTGATTAGGAATATTAAAACGATTACTTGCTGTATTGATTCCAATTACTGGGATCTTTCTTTGATTATTTTTATAACCTTTGCCAGAATTTATAATATAGATATCTGCTACAACACTTTTAAGATCAACTGCAGTAATGGCTTGAAAACCTGTTCCGAAGTTAATAATATCAACAGTATTGATTCCAACTCTTGCATTGTCCTCTGAAGTATGAAGTTTGATAGTAGATGTATCTACTAGTTCAACATAGTAGAATGCATTGGTCGAAAGACCAGCGATTGGATTACCATCTTTAGCATCATAGAATACCTTATCCGCAACATTGAGTTTATGGAATGTTGAGAATCCAATAGTATTATTTCCAAGATCAATTTTTCTTGCAGAAAGTTCTGTGTTAAAGTTGAGTGAATGAACGATATTCGTCATATTCACTTCAGCAACAGCCTCTTCTGTGGGATTGCCACCAGTGATAGTTATAGTAGGAACATCTAGATAGTCAAAACCACGGTCGATTAGGTTTATACCTATCAACTCTCCTTCTATTGATACAGTCCCTTCTGCACCACTACCGTAGTCATCAACGATATCCAATACAGGAGGATTGATGATATCATATTCTTCACCAGGATTAGTAATTTCAAGAGATCTAAGGTCACCATACTTTAAACTTTCACCAGATTTATAGTTAATAATCTCAACACCATTAATCAAAATACCACTGTAACCAGGTTCAGTTAGATAGGTACCAGATTTGTTATCAGGTGTGAGAACTTCTCTTACAATATTTTGTGGAGAAAGTTTTTTATTGTAGAAATCATAATAGATGAACTCATTATCTGATACAGTACCAACCAGAGTTACAAACTTTTTAGAGAAAATGTCTGCTCTAGATCTTGCAAGTTTGATACTTGTTGAGTTAATTCTCTTTACATAATAAACATTAGTATCAATATTCTCAAACTTACTTTCATCTTCAGTTACTACTGTAATGCCATCAGGAGTAATTGTTGTGGTCTTTATAATACCTGGTTTGTAGAAGATAGCATCACCATTCAGGAAACCGTGATCTTGGTTTGTAGTAAGAACAAGAGTTTCAAGATCAGAAGAAGAAGAACCAGAGAATGTAATCTTCTTATCATAAGGATCAGTGAAAATGTTTGAATAGTTGGGAAGTGAGTTTGATGCAACTACTACATCACCATTAAACTTCTGATATACATTTTGAACATTGGCAACAAAGTTGTTTAGGGTAGAATACTTACCAGAGTTTCCTTTAAGGAGTTGATTCTCAACTTTAATATATGAAATACTACCAACGTTTGCTGCTAGTTTTGCAAGAAAAGTATTCGCAGATGAAGATCTGATTACAATTCCAGGAAGTTGTAATCCACTATTACTTGTTAGTGTAATTTGATATCCAGGTCTTAGGAAATGAGTATCAAATAGAGTGATGAAGTATGACTTCTCTAATTCGTCAACCAGTTCAATATCCTCAATATTCCATTCTGTTTTAACGTTAGAATACCAGTTCTGAGATCTTTCATCTCCTCTCTCAATACCAAGAGTTTGGACGTTGATAGTATCACCTTCATTATAGAAGTAAGAATCTTGATTTAGTTTGAATTCTTTAAGAGTAGAAGTAATACGAACCCGAATTTGATTACTAGTATCAAATCCAACATATGCATATGAATAATCATCTAAACGAATATCTTCTTTTGCAGAGAAAGTATCATAAACTCCACTCACATCGAAGAACTGGTTGATACTCTTTCCAGTATATGCAATAGAAATTATATCTCCTACGTTATCTTTGAGGATTAGATTGCCAGTATCTGGAAAACCAATAGTTGAATCAACATCAAGAATAGTTGCACCAACACTTACATTGTTTAGAAGTTTTGTCTTAGGATTAACTTTAAACTCACCAAAGATAGAACCAGTAACACTGATATCTCTAGCATATCCAGAGTCAATACTTATCTGATAATATTGTTTGTCACCATAGTTAATCGGTTTAACATCAGATACGGAACCTCTAGAGTTTGTGGAGTCTTGGAAAAGAGTAAGATTCTTAAGTTCTAATGGATCACCTACAACTTGCTCTACAACAAAGTCTTTCTCTACTTTGTAGTCTGCATCGGAAGGTCTGAACAGAGACTCACTTGGTTTAATGATCTCTACTTCTTCACCATATAAAGCTCTGAAGAGAATCTTAAATGATTGATCTGTTCCTTTTGATTTATAGAAACTGTCTATGTTGTATAAAAAATTTCTCTGATCCAAGTCAGAAAAGAGTTGTCTGTCATTGAAACCAGGTGCAATCTGATTCTTTAACTTACTAAAAAACTCCTGAAGGAAAATGACATTCAGGTTTTGAATAGTTGTATTATCTGTATGTTCTGTAGCCTCTGTTTGGTTAAACGTTAGTTGATCTGGTTGGTTGCCAGAAACATATGTTGTGATACCACTGAACCCTCTGGTGCAGTTGATAAAAGAATTATTACTAATCGATTCGTAATGAATGATCTCTTGATCAATTTTGATAAGACCGTTAGTTTCAGGAAATCCTTCAGTAAAGTTTGTGAGAGATGATGTAGGAATTGTTGTGGCAATATAATCCAGATCACCATTCAGTTGGGTGGAAGTCTTAAGACTGAATAACTCATCAACTTTAACATACTTGTCAATATTTTGAATCAAATCAAAAGTACCACCTTGATACTCTTGTGACTTATAGTATTGCTTTATGAATTCTGGAAGAAGAGGAAAGTCTTCCAAAACATAACTAGGAAATTGACTCTCAACAATATCCTGGAACTGAACTTTATCTACTGCCATTTTCTGATATTAGTAGGAATATGATGAGGATGAACTAGATGATGAGGATGAACTAGATGACGATGATGTCGAACTAGTTGATGATGATGTTGAACTAGTTGGTGAAGTGTAATTCGGTGTTACAGAAACTCTAGAAGAAATTGATGTTGATCCAGAGTCATCAGAATCAGTAGATGTAGAAGAAGAAACTATTGGAGTTCTTCTTACCAAGTTATTTGAGTAACTTGAAGATACGAGATAGTTTGTTCCAGAAACATCACTTCCTGTTGCAATTCTATCTGTTACCATATTTACCTTCATATTGAAGGGGTCTAATTGGAGATACAGATCTTGTAATCCAATAACATCATTTGAATAAGGTGTTGCTGAGATCTCAACCAGGTTAGTTCCACGATACACATCAGTAGAAATAATATTGATTGGGTTGAGCTTAATCTCACCCTTCAAGTAATCAATAGTTCCAATAGATCTTCTTAAGACCACTGGTTCAGTAGGAGAGTTGAGTTTAAACAAGAAGACAGTTCCTGTTTTCAAATCAAAATTGGGGTTGTCTCCAAGATACACAGTATCGGATATACCACTAATTTTAAATCCTGAGGAACGAATATTGTATCCAATAGATCCATTATGTGTACCGTGTCCATGATTCAGAATCTGAAAACGATTACCAAAACAAATTTCATATTCAGTAAATACATTCATTGTAGCCTGAAGATCTCTTCTAATATCTACAGTTGTGATATTGGAAGTAATAGATTCATGACTTTCGTCAATGATTTTTTGAAATTTACTATACTTAAACCTTGCCCCAAACTTATTTAACTCAGTAGAATTAGCGTATATATTGGAGTTTTGTGTTACTAGACTTGAAACAAAACTAGAGTTGGGTGCTCTATTTGAGTTGTAATAGACATTTGAGTTTGTTTCAACATACAGATACTTAAGATCAATAATCTCAGTGACAATACCTGCTACAGAATACTTATTGATCTGTCTCTTAATATTTTCTTTGATTGTACTTGAAAGGAATACACCATTGGTTGGTTTGATGCTTACAAATACCTTACCATATTGTGGAGGTGTAAGTTCTTCACCACCAAAAGCTGAAACAGATTCAGTCTCAGGATAGATGGTAGGAATGATTGACTCAAAGTCGCCAGCGGTAACTGCACGATTTTGTGATGAATAGATCTGTGTAGAATACTTCTTAATTGACTCTACACTCTCAATACTACTACCACCATAAGATGGATCGTTAACAGTAAGTAGTGATACCCCACTTGTGATTGCATTATTATTGTTATCTCTAAGTGTTCCTGCGTATCTCATTGAGGTTACGCCATTAGCACTATCACCATCACATGTGATGTAATTGATTTCGATATAATTTGGTTCTTGCAATGCCACACCAAATGTTCCATCACCAAACATTACCTCATATCTCTCAGAACCAATCTCTTGAAGGAAGTATATGGGTGATGATGGTCCTACCTCAAACAAACTATCAAACTGTTTAAAAGTTCTAGTAACAGTTGAAGATTGTGATTCTCTTACACTTACACGAATTAAAGAAGTATCAATACCAGAATTAGGTAGAATAAACTTCTGTGTTTTATTACGTGATGATACTGTATAAGTTTGTTTTAAGTATGTGCCTTGGAATATATCAATATTGGTAAAGTTTGCAATTCCATCAGAATCGACTGGAACTGTAATATCATTTGGAATTGAGAATGTATATGATTTCTTACCAGTTTCACCAACAATTGCTACGATACCAGATTTTAAAGTAACAGATGTTGATGTGCCACTAGACACATCTACTAGGAAAGAAATATTAGCTACAGATGCTTTTCGCGACCTTGGAAGATATCCAACGTTTCGAGATAGTGATACAACATTTTCTCTCAATGTTGCACTATCAATGAATACTTCATTCGTCACCATGTTGGCGTTGTATGAAGTAATATAAGTGTTATATGCTAGAGTATCGATTATCGTAGATAAGTTCGATCCTTCAAAGTCATAATCCGTGAAGTTTGAATTAGCACGAAGATAATCTTGAATGGATGCCTTGATCTGATCGAAATCTAGATTACTAAAATTTACTAGAGGCATTTATCTGGTAAGCTCTAAGGCGAATGAGAGTTGTTGTGTATCAAGGTCAATACCTATGATCTCATAGTTAATGACTACACTATATTCATTATCATCGTATGAGGGATTGACCTGAACTCGTTTTAGATTTACTCTAGGTTCAAAGTTTTTAATAGTTTCTTCAATTTCTGTTTTAATTGCTAGTGTAGTAATTTGATCCATAGGATCGAATAGCAACTCAGACACCCTAGATCCAAAGGATGGATTGAAGGGTTTATCACCACGAGAAGTAAAAATTATATTACGAATAGAACGAGCAATGGCATTAGAGTTTCTCAATACAATCAAGTCATCGTTTAACGGATTAACTTCGAAGACTGCACTGATGTCCTTAAACCCTTTGCTAATTCTTTCAGCAGGCACGTATTTGATACAACAAATCTACCTTATTTAGAACACTAATCCTCAGTTAGTGTTACCTGTTCAGAACCACAAGTACAGATATGATCAGGGTCAGAACAATCAGTTGTTTCAAAGAGTCCATCTGTATTCACCTTTTTCATTTGTCGAGGATTTTTCTCATCATTCGCAATCTCCCTTAGGAATTCCTGGTTGCTCATTTTCTCTCTCCTTAGCGGTTTTCCAAAAGTACTCGTCTTCACGTCCCATACCCAATCGTTCGAATCCATTCTCTACAGAATAGTATTGAGTTGATACCTTAAAGTCAGGCATCTTAGGATCCACAGGTGTGAGACTATTATCAAAGATTCTCATACGGT
>Ga0208669_1000723_pt1 | contig 12932 bp, 31 predicted proteins | sample 21_taG_FD_184095 | JGI IMG/M metagenome (GOLD analysis project Ga0208669, IMG submission 184095) | Marine viral communities from the Subarctic Pacific Ocean - 21_ETSP_OMZ_AT15319 metaG (SPAdes) (version 2) | ecosystem: Environmental > Aquatic > Marine > Oceanic | place: Pacific Ocean | collected...
AATTTTATAAACAACATTTTGTGAGGACTGATAAGTGGCCGACAAGGACACACAAGTGAATTTAGCAGTTTATATGGAACGATTAGATTCTTATATTTCAAGTCAGAACGCCCTCAATGAAAACCTATCTAAAAACTTAGAAAAGGTAGAAACCGAAGTCGATGATATCTCTCAATGGCGTAGCAAAATGTACGGAGCAAAAAGTATTCTTGCAGCGCTAGGAATATTGGTTGTACATACAACTGCCGTAATGGGTAGCTTTTTAGCTATCGTAACTTTTAATAAATAGGAGAATTTATAAATGGCTAATGAAAGACATACGGATTACAGAGGGTGGGACATAGATAGTTCCACAAGACAATCTGTTCATCCGGCTAATAGATATGTAGCAATCTCAAATGCTGCAAGCACCACCGCTGAAGATGTATATTCCATAGTAGCTAACGGGGGTGAAATTGCAACAAACTCGGTTTTAAATCCGGGCGTAGAAGGGAGTACTGTTGATGAATTTGTAGCAACTGGTTCGGCTAGGTCTAGAAGTACCGCACAAGCTGCCGAAGGAAGTGCCTCCTTACTAATAAACCCAGATAATTCTGATGCTGGTGAAGGCTTCTATTGGGAATCAGAGTTAGTATCTAGAAGTGTAAACACACAATATATATCAGTTCAATTAGAAGTTCGTGGAGCTTCAGCTTCAGGAGCAGTTACATTAACCTTAAGGGACGCTGCAGGAACAACAGTACATGGGACATCTGGTAGTCATGACTTAACTACAGGTTTTGTAAAGCTATCGGCTACTTATGCTATCCCAGCAAATACAGACGCAGTTAAATACAGATTATATTTATTAACAACCGCACAACACAATATAGACTTCTATGCAGACAAAATTATGTTTGAGGTTAGAGAGGACACTACTGCAGTTTCTACATATATAGATGGGAACCAAACAGGTGGTGAGGGTCCTTTATATGAATGGACAGGTGTAGCAAACGCTTCATCATCTATAAAGAAACCTTCATTAACAAAAATTAAAGGTTTCCAATTTAAAAATCAATCCGCAACCGCAGCTGATATTATTTATGTAGCATTTGACCAAACAGCAACTTCAGCTAACGGAATACCAATTTATGGGGGACAGGAACTAAATGTTGAAATGCCTCTAGACTTTAGAGGAAAGATTTCAATGATAGCGGCACAAAACACCCCAACACTTACAGGTGTAATCTGGGGAGTAGCTGAATAATATGACCACTGAATCTATTAATACTATAGCAGGAGTAATACCAAGTCCTTCAAACTGGGCTACTGATGGCTTTGCTGCTGATGATTGTGGTTGTGATGAGCCTATTACAAAAGCAGAAGGGCTTGATACAATAGACCCGAGCATACTTTTCTTGGAGAAAGCTATAGATGGTAAGGTAACTAGGAATGAAATCTCGGATGCTTTAGATGAGTATAAACGTTTATATAAAGCGGGCATATCATCTCCAGCAGAAATGCTTACTTTATCTAGGGCTTATCCAGATAACAAAGAATATTCAAAAGCGCTGAGTAAATTAGATATAGCCGATGATGATAAGTTAGTTATTGGGGGCCCCGCATCAATTGAATTAGTTGATAGAGAAGGACATCTGATTACTACTAATGCATTAGACAAGGCTTTTGATAAATACATGGCTAATTTTAGGACCAGAAATGCAATGGTTCTGCACTCTGACGTGCAAGTTGGTTGGGCACTACCAGCCTATATAAGTAAAAGCGGTCAAATCTTTAAGTCGGGTGTTACAGGGAATGGATTATTTTTTATTACCGAGCTTAGAAACGATACTAAGATTGCTAAAAAGGTTTCTGAACAAATACATAGCGGTAAACTGAAGAGCTATAGTATTGCAGGAAGCGCTTTAAAAACACAGAATATTCAAAAAGGATTACGAGACGTGATGCAGGTAGACGAACTGGAGCTCGCAGAAGTAACAGTTTGTGAAAAGGGAGTTAATCAAGCAGCTTCATTTGACATAATAAAGTCAGAAGCCCATATGGGTACATGTATTGATGGAAGTTGTTTAATATCTAAGGAAGACACAGAAGACACACATGAGGAGGATAAATTGCCAGAGGTAAAAATTATGTTAAATGAAAATGGAAGTATAGACTTTATGAAGTCTTTTATGGAGTACATGAAAAAGGAAACTTTAGATGGAACTTCTTTTGCTACTTTACACAATACCCAAGCAAGACAAGCTGAACATCACAGACTTCTTGATAGGTATGGTTTCCCAGAGGAAGTAGACCCTGAATTTGCTAGAGCAACTCAGGTAAGCTATGGAATCGACCCTAGTGGACATAATTATGCGCCATGGGTTGTGAATGAGGCAGGGGATAACTTAGCTATGAGGTACCCAGAAGAAGCTTTAACAAAACCACTAATGACTCCTACTAATAAAAGGGGAGTGATTGAAGGCGGTAATTCTACTGAAACACCTGTGTCAGAATTAAATACTGCTGAAGGTTTTAACAGTTTATTAAATACTCTCACAAAACAAACCCCAATTAAGAAAGAAAGAAAAATTTCCAAATCCGTGGATAATTTGTTTAATTGGATGGCTCAACATGAAACACACATATATAAATCAAATTGTTCATGTGAAATATGTTTCCACAAATCAGCGGATTATAAAGGAAGTATAGAGAAGAAAGCAGATTTTTTAGCCTAAAGGCTGTAGATAATCCATTTGCGGTTGCTACAGCACAAGCCAAGAAACTTGGTTATCGTGACTTTGACGAAGGAAGCGCCGGAGAAAAGAAGAGAGACGAAATAGCTGAGGCTATCAAAAGAAAATAACTTAATTCTAGTATAATAAATAGATAGAAAATCTATCTTAGTATTTAAGGAGGAAATTAAATATGGCATTAACAATAACAACACCTAGTGGAGCACATGAAGGAGCTGCTGTTAGTGGTGGAACTGCAAGTAAGTTCACTATTAAAAGAATAAAGTTTGATGACTCTTACCCAACAGGTGGAGAAGCATTAACAGCTGGAGACCTTGGGTTTACTGCAATACATGCAGTTATGATTGACACAGAAACTTCAGGATATGTAGCTCAATACGACTACAGTAATGAAAAAGTTGAGGTGTACGAAGCTGGAGCTGATGGTGCTGCACTAGACGAAGTAGCTAACACTACTGACTTATCTGCAGTTTACATTAGAGTCGTAGCATTTGGACTAGCGTAACAATTAGTTAATAAAATTAATTTTTATTTTGTGTATAATAAGTAGGCAGTAAATAACTGCTACTACAAATTATAAGCGAGGTAAAATAAAATTGAAACGATTCAATGTATTTGGGTGGTTAAACAAGTGGGAAGATATGTTAGATGATGCTGAGATGAACGAAGCATTAAAAGGCTTTAAACAAGCCGAACATATCAAAGACACATTTCATGCAAGGAATCGTAGGATATAGGAGAGAAGCTTATGTTTGGAAAACTAAGACCACAGATATTTTTAGCGATTGTAGTGTTGGGAATACTTTCATCTATTGGTGTTGTATACGAATACAATGAGATTGCTACTGGTTGTGTCGGGGGTATTATAGCTCTTGGCATGAAAGTTCTGGAGAGCGAATAAATGGTAGACATGGAATCTTGTTCTTGCATAGAAGCTGGGGAGTGTTCTTGTGAACCTCTCGAATGTTTCTGTGAGTGCGAGTGTGACGGATGCGAAATACAACTCGAAATGCAAGGATGCCCCTGTGGTGGGAACTGCGGGTGTGGAGTCTAAGGAGGACAATATGAATCCAATGAAAATAATAAGTCTTGGAATGACTTTCTATAATCTAAATAAAGGTCTTGCCGGTGATGGTAAGATTATTGTAGATGAAGGCATGGATATTATCCAAGCAATTAGCATTGCCCTAAAAGATGGCAAGGTAACTAATTCAGAGAAACGAGCCATAACAAAAGAAATAAAGGAATTTTCTAAAGCATCTATCAAAGCTATAGAAAGCATAACAATTCCAGAATAAAACTAAAAAGAATTATGACAAATTATTGGAGGTGGACAGCCCTTATTACATATGTGGTTATCTGCCTCTTTGATTTTGTGATAGTTCCATCATACATAGGATTAACTAGACCAAACCCAGCCGACTACTTAGAGCGGCTTTCAGAGCTAGACGATACAATGGTACGACTAGAGTACCTAAAGATAGCGTCACAAGGTGTCAATCGACACGAACCCTTTACTCTAACTAACGGAGGTATATTTCATATTGGCTTTGGCGCTTTACTTACAGGTTCTGTGTTTGGAATGAAAACGGAGAATAAAAAATAATGAGTATAATAAAACAATGGTTCCCTATACCTTTAATATTGTTTGGAGGTATCATGGCAGACTTATCTCGTCATGGATTAGGGGAAGATATAATGACAATTCAAATACTATCTTGGACATCAATCGTAGTTGGTGTTATAGGACTAGCAAGAATCGTTTGGGATAGAGTAAAAAAGTAGGCAACAATGGAACTAAATAAGATAAAGTTACCTATAGGAATTATAGGAATAGTTATAGCGCAAGCATTCGGACTCATTTGGTATATGGCTCAGTTGGACAGTACTGTAGAAGAAAATGTTAACAACATTGCAGAGCTACAAGCGCAACACATGGAAGCAACTCGAAGGGTTGTGGAACTAGCTGAGAAACTAGATGCACAGATGGCCGAGCTAGAGAAGAAGGATGCCCTCATAGATAATGAGATGAGGACTATTATGGGTGACCACAATGGGTTCAACGAAGTACTAAAGACTATTGGAATACATGGTTATGGTGATTCTAGAACTTATGGTGGGTACGACAACTATAAATAGCCCTCGCACCCCATAACTATTATAGTCAAAAATAATAAATATTACAAAGGAATACAGGGGTATTTAGTGAAGAAATTTGGTTCAATTACAATTATAGTAAGTGTGTTGCATTTCATAGAGGATGCACTATTAGTAGGTTTAGGTAGGTACACTGAAATAAACTTCTTTATATTATTGATTGGAACGATAAGTTTTGGCGCATTACTAGCGTGGTTAGCTAGGATGCCTCGAATAAAAAAATGGTTGGGGACAGATTAATGGATAATTTAGAATACGCAAAAAATATATTTATTAATATAATTAAACAGACTTCTACTAAAAGACGTGACCCCAAGAAGTGGTCTAGAATAAAATCATCTGTCAAAGCTGGAAGCAAGGGTGGGAAGCCGGGACAATGGTCTGCACGTAAAGCCCAACTGGCTGTCCAGAGATATAAAAAATCTGGTGGGAAGTACAAAGGTAAAAAGACCGGGAAGAGTTCTTTGTCTAGGTGGACTAAACAAGATTGGGGAACTAAGTCTGGAAAGCCAAGTGGAAAGACTGGAGAGAGATATCTACCTAAGAAAGCTAGACAAGCTTTATCTCCACAAGAGTATGGAGCTACCACAAGAGCTAAGAGAAAAGCTACCAAACAAGGGAAGCAAGTATCTGCACAACCAAAAAAGATAGCAAGGAAGACTGCGAAGTATAGGAAGAAATAATGCAAAAGAGCTGGATGGGAGATATCCCAAACACACACGTAAGAGATTATCAAAGGAAGCGCCTGTATGATGCCGAGGATTCATGTATGTTTTTGGGGAATGTTGAAATTCTAACTCGAGAACAAGTAGAAGATATGATTCATAAGATTTCCCAGTGGGCCGAAATAGTTCCTCCCACCCTTATAGAAGATGGACACACACTAGCGTATGCTACAGCAGATACAATCTCTCTCCCCTTTCCCATAACCAAGACATTACCTTATATAGTTCATGAGATGTCTCACGTAATAAATTACAATGGAAGCAACGCAGACCATCATGGGAAGCATTTTGCTGGGAAGTACTTGGAAGTAGTAAAAGAGTTCATTGGAAGCAAAGCGCATCAAGAACTCATAAAAGCCTTCAGGCGCTATAAAGTAAATCATATATATTTTTAAAACTTTTTTGACTCTATACAATTTATTTAGTAAACTATATGTATACAAAAATTTAATAAAGGAGTGAATCCGTGATAGTTTTACACCCGTTAAGATTTTTAGTAGGCATAGTTCTACTAGAGGGATTACTAACAATGTTCTGTGGAGCACCATAAATGTCAAACATACAACAATACTTAATGCAGATGGCTGATGAGTTCCGCAAGTCCTATGAGGATATTGCGGAGTCTCAGAAGCAGATAATGGATAAGCAAGACGTACTCTCAATACGCCTTCAAGAAATCGAAACAAGACTAAATAAAAACTTAGAATGAGTATAATAAATAGAATGGTTTGTAAAATCAGAGGCCACGATACAAACCCTCCTTTGATGGAGGCGTGGGCTTCTAAGCAGGGAAGCAAACGAACTATCTACTTGTGTAGACGTTGTTTAATTCCTGTAGGAGAAAAAACATATGAGCGAATTTGAATCTCGTGAGCAGTCGCAAGAGGAGATTAATTTCCTAAAGGAACTTGAATCTCTGAAGACTTTACCACTAACTCAATACGAAGCGTTGTTTCTAAGTGATAGTGTTACGCTTTTGTTAGAACACGAACCTGAGAGGAAGACCTTACAAATTCCTGCGCGAGGAATACAAGCGTCAGCTTCTGTACCAGTACCCCTCGAAATGATAACGCGTCTTGGTTTAGCTGTATTATTAGCGACCGACCCAAACAATAACAGTAAGATGGCAGACTTAGTTGTAACTGTTTCAGAGTTATATTTGCTTAGGGAATGCTGTCAATCGTATGTTACTCATGGGAACGAGCCTGTAGGATATAATTTAATCAGGAAAATTTACAAGCTACTTTTAGAAAACGAATTGAAAGAACGAGAAATATTTGATAACCTATTATCAGACATCTCAGTAAACTTAGAGAATAGACCAAAGATAGAAAGATTAGAGGAACCGAAAGATGCAGATACAAGAACCAACAACGATAGAAGAAGCGATTAGATTACTATTACATTATGTTGGAATAGTAAAAGTAACTGATGATAACGTAGATAAAATCTACAAACGAAGTAAACAACTTCAGGTCTTAATGAATGGGAATGGTTTTTGGCAAGGAAGAATGCCTAACATCATGGAACTAAAAGACAATATCGGTTATGTAGCTGACGTAACTGTAACCCACTCCGACAAAAAATGGGATAAGGTTTTGCTAAATGAACTTTCAAACATAGCTACTCAATGGTGTAAGCAAGAGGAAGAACATCTTGCTAAGGAAGAGGAAGCAGAGGAAGAAGAGGGAAGCAAGACTATCAATGAAGAGAACAAGGAAGCCACTAAAGAGTTGGAAGAACTAACTGAAGAATCAGAGAGTTCAAAGGAAGATAAAGAAAAATATCCTTACTAAAATGTTAATAGAATTTTTAAATGAAGTTGCTGATAACCTAACAATTCTTTTCTCTATTAGCATATTACTTATTTCATTTATACTGACTGCTATAAATTGGAAGATACTAAAAATTTCTAACGAAGTCTTGGAAGAGACTATCAAGGTAAGGAAGTCGTTGGAGATGCCCAGCGCCTCTAAAGAACCCCACAAAAAACCCACTAGGTAATTCTACCTACTAAACACATTCAAAGCGCCTCCCCAGTAAAACTTTTTTGACATATTTTGTTGGCTCATATAATATTTATATAAATCAATAAAAATTCAGAAAGGATTTACATGAACACAAACACAGAAGAAATGATGTCTAATTTCTTAGAGGACTTAGAGGGTGTACTAACCCAATACTTCGGAGAAGATTGGACATATGAATTTGATGGGGATAAACCAATAACAATACACGTACCAATAGAGGAGTAAGAAATGAGTCAAATTATAGTACAAGATTTCGTAACAGCATTACAAAAAATGAGTGCTGTATGTGTACAGGCAGATGAAGATTGCCCAAGTGAGTATAGGTCAAAACACTTCAATCCATCAATTCAAGATGCTTATGATTTTATAGATGCGATGGTTGAGAAACATAAATTAAAGATGTACTAAAAGTAGAGGAGTAAGAGATGAGAGTAAAAGAATTAATAGAAATACTAAAAACTAAAGATGGCAATTCAAGAGTTGCTTATGAAGGCGATGACAACCTTATTACAGGAGTAGGTCACGCATACCTAGACTTCGATTATTTTGATGCTGTAGCTAGTGATTCAGTTCCTACTGTTCAGATTGATGGTGTGGATTTAGAAGAAGTGGTATTTTTGAATAGGAGTAAGAGATGATTAAAGAACATAACAAAGTAGAATATGAGACCTTTGAGAATTGGATGTGTGATGGGTGTGGAGTAGATATGGTCTACATAGGAGATGGTTTACTAGGGTGCAACGAAGATAACTGTTCCCTATCCATAGACTCAGAGTATGTTCAATATGATTATATGCGACATCATGACCTTTTTCTTGAATTGAAATGTTTTAATTCTCAGGAGATACTAGAGAGACTTATAAAACATTTTGAAGAAAACTTAGAGTGTATAAAAAACAACGAACCTGTAAAGAACAATTTACAATGGTATTGGGATATAGAAAGTTATAGGAGATAGAGATGAGATTACAAGAATTGATAAAAAAATTACAGGCATATGCAGACACTAATGGTAATCCTAGAGTTGTTGTTGAAGAGGATTATGACGAGTGGACTACAAACCACTACCTTGTCGGAGACGTGAGTCCTGTAATGATTGATACTGACAATGCACCTGATGATATTGATGATGATGAACTTGAAGAACTTAAGAATAGTGATTCATTTATAATCGATTCGTATTTTACAGAAGATGTAATAGTAATAAAAGCTAATTGGTCAGATAAGTTATAGGAGATAGAAATGACATTAAAAGAATATTTAGAAACTAAAAGAAATGATGATGGTTCATATTGGATAGACCCAAGACTTGTAGATGAGGGAGACCGATTCCCTTATAATTGCGAGGGTGGTGGAGAAATGATTTATGTTGGAGAGGGTGGTGAGTTAGCTTGTCTTGATGAGGAGTGCTTTCAAAAAAATCTAAAGGAGTCTCCTGATAATGACTTTGAGTGGGTAGAAACCTTTAACATTACAGGCGATTCAGATTATGGAGAGCCATACTACAGCAATCACGATATTGAAGAGTGTGACAAATGGCTTAGAAGACTTTTTATGTCCAAAGATGAAGCGATAGCTGAGATAGATGAGGAGATAAAAAGATTACAAGAACAAAAACTGTCAATAGAAAAGGAGTAAGAGATGAGTAAGAGAACATTTTATGTAGAACTTAGTATACCAAACACTACAAAGTCTATGGGGTTTTATTTAGATGGTACAAGCAGAGAAGATGTTGAACCTGATAACCCATTCATATTAGAAGATGGTGCTGAGTATGATTATAGTGTTGAAGTATTAGGAATAGATGAAACAGAATAGGAGATAAAGATGAGTAAAGAAGATAACACAATAAACTATTTCAACAAGGGTGGCAATCAAAGACTTAGAGATTGGTTGAATGAAGAGATAGAACATAATGAACCTGTAGTAAATGGCGAAGAAGAGATGGCAGATGGTACTGAGGACATTTACGTAGGGCGCACAGAACTAGCAGAAACACTGCTAAAGAAACTAGATGAATGGGAAGAGGAGACAGATAATGGCAAGTAAAGAACACATAGACATATTAAACAAACACATGGTAGGTCAAAAGATAACAGATGTTAGGTGGCTTACTAAGGAAGAGACTGATGACATTGCAGACTATTGGTATAACCAACCAATACAAATTACATTAGAGAATGGTATTTCTCTAGTACCAATGGCAGATGATGAGGGCAATGAAGCAGGTGCAATGGCAACTAACATACCAAACATGGAAACCATTTGGGTAGAAAGAGAATAGCAATGGATTGGATTAATGATGTGTATGCGCAAGGTACACTAGAAAATAAGTTGGCTAAAAAGATTTGGTTTTTACACTCTAGTAAATTGTTTTATTTACTGGAGAAAGATTTGGGGAAACAAATACCTATAGAGTTTATTGAAACACATAGAGACGAGATAACTAAACACTTTATGAATGGTAATGTAGAATCTCTAGCTGAAGAGTTAGATATAAAAATAAATAATTTGACAAAATAAAAGGGTTCATATAAAATTATAGTAATCCATATAAAATAGTAAAAGGAGAAAAAATTGACAACAAACACGACAGATTTATTTGGAGATAGATTAAATGCTCAGAGAGTGAGCGCAATGCACAAACTAAGCCGAGACTTTGATAAGTCGCTAGGTCATTCAGCAAGTGATAGTATGAGAGATGCTGGTATGATGTTTGGGATAACCAAGCACCCACAGTTTGTAAGATTAGAAGATGGTACTGAGTTACCTACAAAGTCATACGCAGTAGTGCGAGACCCTATACCCCAAGACAAGAACCCAAAGATTTTGGCGACTGTAGGGAAAGATTGGACTACACTACAAGCTGAGGAGTTAGGCGCAATGCTTGACCCCATAGCAGAACAATATCCTGTTGAAGCTACAGGTTGGGTAGGAGATGGACAGAAGATTTACCTAACCCTAGATGCAGGAGAGACTCAGATAGCAGGAGAAGAGCATAATCTTTACTGGCTAATTGCCGACCATAGAGATGGGAATGGTTCACTTAGCATGGCTTTTACACCAGTTAGACTAACTTGTATGAACGCATTAGTTACTGGGTTGAAGCAATCAAAGGTTTCTGTGAGTATAAAACACAACAAACAAATTCATGCTGACACATCATTCTACTTAGACATCTTCAATCAGATGGCTAGAACACAAGATAGTGTGGTTGAAGCAATGAATAGTATGAGTAGGAACAAGCTAATAGATGAAGAGATTGAAAGTATTATAAATTATGCTTATCCATCTGCTTCTTTACCTACCAAATTGAAACTTTCTAATGGAGTAACTGCAGATGATGTACCATCAAATGTATGGAAACGTATACTAAATGATAAGAAAGAACATCAAGAGGAGTGGGAGAAGAGACAGGGTAGAATACAAAGAATAAGAGACAATGCTATGGAGCGCTTCAACATATTCAATGAGGAGTTTCCTAAATTGGCTAACACATCTTGGGGAGTCTACAATGCTATAGTAGAGACTGAAGATTACAGGAGAGGGCATGACGCAAGTGCTACTGCACTATTCGGAAGCAGAGCAGAATCAAAAGCTAGAGCATTTAACAAGGCGCTAGAATTAGTATAACAATCAATGTGTGGAGTAGGGGTAATTCCCTACTTCATGCTTTTTAAGGGAGACCAAAATGCCAACAAAAATGGAACTAGAAAAACTGATAAAAGTGCTGAAAGAAGAAACTGCTAAATTACAAAAAGTAAACAAGCAGAGATTCGACCGAATGAAAGAACTGGAAGAGAAAATGAAGATAAGAGGACTTCAGTTATCCTTGCTCTTTGAAGTTCTCTCACATGATAGGAGGCACAGAGGCTTTGCGCAACTTGTTCAGATACTGGGGAGCATGACACAGTTTTGGAATAATAAACCTATGAGTAAATTGGAAGAGCAGATAAGAGGTATGGAAGAAACAGGGCAACTAAATTTAGAAGATATCGAAGATGATGAGAACTTGCCTCCATTCCTACGTTAAAACTTTTTTGATTTATTTTATGGACTCATATAAAATATAGATATACAAAATTTTGAAAGGAAATTAAATGGCACAAGAGTATGAAGCGCAATTCAATCCTAAGTCTTTTAAAGAGTTGGGAGTTGAAACTAAAGAGGTATTACAACATTTAGCAGAGGACATAGCTACACTAATGCACAATAGTAATCTATCTTATAATAATTTTGAGAACTTTAATAAAAGATTGAAAACGATAGATAACATAATAGGTAAGATGGTGGGCGAAAGAATTGAATTAGAAAAAAGAATAGAGGGTTTAGAAAACCACCTGTTCAGAGATTAGGAGAAAGAAATGGATAAAAGAGAAATCAAACTTGTAAACGTGGGCGAACCAACAGAAGCGCCATTGCCACTAGAACCTAGTGAGAACAAAGACTATGAGGAAATCATAAAGCTATATGATGACTCTATGGAAAGAGCAGTAGCTAGAGAACTATTCAAGCTAGACCAAGACCAACTAAGAGCATTGTTAGATGATGCAATAGAACATGATGAGTTGGTGGATTGGCATGAGGGTAAATTGTCTGAGACTGATTTGGAAGAACGAATATCAGAAGATAAAGAATGGATAGTTGAGGAAATAATATTACATACTTTTACTTCCAAGTTAGCAGAAGAACTAAGAGTAAGACCACAACGAAGATATCTAACTGTTGAGGTATTTGGATATGACCTAAACAATACATATGACCTAGTTGTAAAAGCTAAACATAGCGAGGGTACTGAAGAAGATTTGTATGCTGATGTTATTGAAATGACTGATGAAGATGGGAGAACATTATGAGATACCAAGTAACATTTTTCGGAACATGGAACACAGAAATAGAAGCTGATAGCCGAGAGGAAGCAGAAGAAATACTAGAGAGAGATTGGGATAAACTTACCAAGATTGATTCTAGCTTTATGAACCTTGAAGCAGATTTAGAAGATGAGGGATATGAAAATGATTAATAATGAGGGATATGAAATTAATGAGATGAAAATTTGGGAAAACATTAATCTAAAAGAAAAAGGGATAGGTTCTTTATCAGACTTTGTAGACAGGGTAAAGGAAATACATGAGTACAATGTAAGCCAATATCCTGACGAAAATCCTACGTTAGAGGGTGCTTACGAAGAATTACTAATAGACATCATATACAATGCAGTTGGAGTAAACTACTAGGAATAGAGGAGACAGAGAATGATTAGAGTATATTTTGAAAGAGGTTAT
>Ga0208669_1000727_pt1 | contig 12901 bp, 14 predicted proteins | sample 21_taG_FD_184095 | JGI IMG/M metagenome (GOLD analysis project Ga0208669, IMG submission 184095) | Marine viral communities from the Subarctic Pacific Ocean - 21_ETSP_OMZ_AT15319 metaG (SPAdes) (version 2) | ecosystem: Environmental > Aquatic > Marine > Oceanic | place: Pacific Ocean | collected...
TGATAAAGAAGAGATGTTGGCAAAAGGTTTAGTTGAAGGAAAAGATTATAAACTTAGAACACCTAACTCATATTATGTTCGTACAAAGTCTGGTGGTTGGGGTATGATTGCATACTCAAACGAAATCCATTCAGTTATGATTGGACACAAACGTGGACGTTTTACTGGTGGTATTGATGTATCGGGTTGGTGTAAAGACAATAAAGAAAAGTGGGAAGCACTACAAGAAATTTCTGAACACAATGAAACTGCATTTGCAAAAGCAAACAATGACATCTATAAAAGTCAGAAGTCATTTGCAGAAAACAACATTCGTCCAGAACATAGAATTGGTGAAGGTATCTTTACTACACTTTCTGCGAATAGATATTCTGCATATCAGTCTGCAAAGATGGCTGCACATGTAGACAGTGGTGATACTGATGCTGGTATGACAAGTATGTGTGTATTCAGAGAAGGTGATTACGATGGTGCATATCTTTGTTTCCCTCGTTATGGTATTGCAATTGATGCCCCAGATAATAGTGTTTTAATTGCAGACAGTCAAGAAGTACACGGTGTTACACCTATCTCTGGTAACGGACAACGGTTTAGTTGTGTTGCATATTGTGATAGACGTTTGGCAACAATCGGTGTCTACGGTAAACAAGAGAAGTTGATTGGTAAGTATGCTGCAAAGACATCTGGAAATTTAAATGACTTTCTTGGCGAATAAGCCTTGACTTTTGTTTTAATAACAGGTATACTATGCTAGAAGATTGAGGTTAATTTATATTATGGAGAAACAATGAAATATCCCTTTAAATATGAGAAGGCCCAAGAACACTTTGAGGATTTCGCAAAGAAACCTGTTCTTGTAGAAGGTATGAAGTTAGTGGAGATGTGTTATGTAAAAGTAACAGACATTGACACTGGACATTATAACTTTGGGCGTGTAGAAGGAAAGACAGATTCACCACACATTTTGAAGTTGCGTACTATTTTTCGCAATGATGAATACGAACCACAGTTTCACGAACCACCAGTAATTACCAAAAAAGGTAAACTGGTTGCTGGTAAACACCGTTTCGTTTCTGCAAAGTTGGAGAAGGTTGAATATATTTGGGTTGCAGTCTGTACGTTTGCAACAACCAAATCTTTACGTCAATATGCAATTACAGAGAACTTGCGTAAGCATCCTAAGAATGAAGCAGACCAAAGTGCAGTGGTTTACAATGTTATCTCTGCTATTAAGGCAGGAGACTGTAACAAGAACGCACACTCTATTCGTCAATACTTGAAAGAGATTGATTGGAATACACAAGTTGCAAAGACTGTAGAATTGGTTCTTTCATCTGTTATTGATGATTACAAACAGACTACTAACTTTACTCGTGACGAAATCGTTGATGCAGTAATGGATGAGTATGATGTTGATGTAACTCAAGCACCACAATGGTTGGTTGCCACATTGCGTGGTGGCGATGGTGGTGTTGCTGCTGACCGTCATGCACGTTTGTGGTCAAAGGTTTATCCTTTGTTAGTTAGAGGACTTGATGTGAATGTTGCAGTTGGATTTTCGGATACTCTTGCAAAGGACATTCCACATAATCGTGAACATATCAATGACAACTATGCTCAACAGTATATTGACCAATGTGTACAGGTTGCAGATGCATACAAGTCTGGTAACTTAGGAAACATTAACTTTTTATTCAAGACACAGATTGAGGGTGAAGATGGACACTTCGTTGAAATTAACTCGTAAACAATTAGACCATGCAGATATCTGTTTTGCAGCAATCTCTGGTATTATGGAACGTGGTAAGTGGGAGATAACTTCTAAGAAACGTCAAATCACACGACAGTTCTACATGGGGTGCGGTGGTTTTAGTTCTGGTTGGGTTTCTTCTAATGCACAAATGTTGAAGTCGAAAGACCGTTGTAAAGACCATTTCATTTCTCCACAGACGTATGCTTACTACTTGTTGGATAATTGGAACATGTACAATACATGGGAAAACTTTCTACCACAATGGATGCTGTGTTCACAAACTATTGCAGTTACCTCTGAAGAGAATAATGCATTGAGTGGGTTTACAAAGAATTCATTTGAAACTGGTAATGTTATCAAAGTAAAAACTTCTATTGTAAATCGTTATTCAGACCTTGGTATTGATTTGTATCACGAACAGAAGGGATTGGCGATGGCAGGAGATTCATTTCCGATTGCTGTTCCAGAACATTTCTTAGAATATGAGGAGAAAAATCTACTACTATGATTATAATGATTGGTGGAATACCATGCTCTGGTAAGTCCACGTTAATGAGAAGTCTGATTTCAGAAATGGGTTCGCATGAAGATGTTGAACCCATGAAACTATTTCCATGCCAAAAACACGGTGACGTATTGGTTGTTGGAAGGTATCCTGTTGGCGAAACATTTGGGGGAACTGACAGAATTAGTTATGGTGCTATCTCTAAGTTTAGAGATTTCATTGAACAAGAAACTCCCAAGCATAAACACATAATACTTGAGGGTGATAGATTTTGTCGTGCAAAAGATATTGAATGGTTGTTATCAGAACATGATGCAAAGATTTATATATTAAAGGTATCGCCAGAAGTGGAAAGTGAACGGCACACTATTAGGGGAGATGAACAGTCTGAGAAATGGTTACAGACTAGACGAACTCTTATTAGTAATTTACAAACTAATTTCTTGCTCATGGGTGAACTAGAAATAAGACTAACTGACACATGGGATTCAATCCGTGAGTTGAAAAATGAAATAAAGGAAAACTTGATATGAATAATAAAGTAATTAGTATACTGTTTAATAATGGAATGGAAATTGTTGGACGGTTTGTTTCGGAAACAGATGATGAACTTGTGGTGTACAAACCTCGTATGGCACAAATGTCGCAACAGGGAGTTGGACTTATTCCATCTATCTGTGCTACTGGTAAATCACCAGAAGGTGACTTCACATTCAGTAAAAGATTTATTATGTATTACACTGAATCTGTTGATGAGATTTCAAAAGGTTGGCAACAACATACAAGTGGATTGATTACAGCAGATAAAGGTACAATAATCTCTTGACTTTAGCAGACAAATATAGTATTATAAACAAAATGGAATCAAAGGATATAGATATGACTGATGAACGACTATTGCTAGACTACACTCGTTTTGTGGATGAGGTGACTTCTGAGGAATCAAAAGACCCACAGGCGTTTTCAGACGCACTAGATATAATAGACGAAACAAGTGGTTTGCCTCCAGAACGATTGATTACAGCTGCATTGGGTATCACTGCCGAGGGTGGTGAGTTTGCAGAGATTATCAAGAAAGCATGTTTTCAAGGTAAACCTCTAGATGATGATGCACAATATCACATGAAGCGTGAATTGGGTGATGTTATGTGGTACATTGCACAAGCATGTATTGCTCTGGATTGCACACTAGAAGATATCATTTATATGAATATCGAAAAGTTAGAAGCACGTTATCCAGACGGATTTGATTCTTTTCGTTCAAACAACAGAAAAGAAGGAGATGTATAAAGTATGGATTTTTTGAAAGATATTGCTAAGACAGCGGGCAATGAATACGCTGCACTTGTAAGTGAAGGGGTTGAAGCAGGTGATGTTGATGCGTTTATCGACACTGGTTCTTATATCTTCAACGCATTACTGAGTGGTTCAATTTATGGTGGACTACCAGCAAACAAGATAACTGCGGTTGCGGGCGAGTCTGCAACAGGTAAAACATTCTTTGTGATGGGTATGGTTAAGTCATTCCTTGATGCAAACCCAGATGCTGGTGTGTTGTATTTTGAGTCTGAATCAGCAATCACAAAACAAATGGTAATCGACAGGGGTATCGACCCTGCTCGTATGGTTATTCTACCAGTAACAACAGTTCAAGAGTTTAGAACACAATCATTAAAAGTATTGGATGCATATTTGCAACAGAATGAAGCAGATAGAAAACCAATGTTGTTGTGTTTAGATTCACTTGGTATGTTGTCTACTACAAAAGAAGTAGAAGATACTGCTGATGGTAAAGAAACTCGTGATATGACACGGGCGCAAGTACTTAAAGCTGCATTTAGAGTATTGACTCTGAAACTTGGTAAAGCAAAAGTACCAATGGTAATTACAAACCACACATATGATGTTGTTGGTTCTATGTTCCCTACTAAAGAAATGGGTGGTGGTTCTGGACTGAAGTATGCGGCATCATCTATCGTATATCTTTCTAAGAAGAAAGAGAAAGATGGAACTGAGGTTGTAGGTAATATCATTCACTGTAAGAATGCAAAGTCTCGTTTGACTATCGAAAACAAGATGGTTGATGTACGACTAATGTATGAACGTGGACTTGATAGATACTATGGTTTGCTTGAACTTGCACTGAAGTATGGTATCTTTAAATCAGTATCAACTCGTATTGAATTACCAGACGGTTCAAAAACATTTGGTAAAACAATTAACAATAATCCAGAGAAGTTCTTTACAGAAGAAATCATGCAACAGTTAGATGATGCAGCTGATAAAGAGTTTAAGTATGGACAACGTGTAGAGGAAGTTGAAGAAGAAGAAGTTGCTGAAACTGATGCAACATAATTTTATTCAAGTTTACAATGATGTAATAAAACCAGAACTATCCCAACAGTTGATTGCAATGTTTGAAGAATCAGAGCATCAACATGAGGATGTAATCTTGGAAGGACATCGTTCTTTCAAACAGGTGACATTACAGAATCATCCAGAATGGGAGCCTTTTGTCAAACCATTACAGAATACGTTCTATAATTACATAGATAAGTACATGAACGATTGTGGGGTAACTGACAAGATGTTCCCAGAACAATTTGCATTTGAGGCATTTCGCTTGAAACGATACATGCCAAATGATGTAGATGAATTTGATGACCATGTTGACGTTGGTAATCATAGTAGTGCAAGAAGGTTCTTAGTATTCTTTTTGTATCTTGATGACAACGAAGGTGGACACACAGATTTCCCAGATTACAATATTTCAGTTCAACCTGTTACTGGAAAGATGGTTATGTTCCCCCCAATGTGGACTCACTTACATGCTGGAAGGAAACCAATTGATAAACCAAAATACATTATAGGGAGTTATTTGCACTATGTCTAATATTAGTGAAATGTACACTTATGTAGAAAACAAAGATAAGAAGTGGACTGCCATCGGACTCACAGAGAAGGCAGGCAAATATCAAGGAGTTGTATATAGTTACGGCAAAGTAAAGATTCTTGAGAACGAAGAAAAAACAGAAGCCTCTTTACAATTTGAGTGGGATATGTTAGACTCTAATGGACTACCAAAAGAAAGTATTAAAGATGACTTCTTTGAACTTGCTGGTAAGATATTGGAAGATATCATAAGAAAACAAATAGATGGAGAAGAATTACAATATGTCAACACAGACGATAGAAAAGACAACACTAAGTAATCTAGTTTTTAATGAACCTTACACTCGTAAGGTTTTGCCATTTCTAAAACCAGAATATTTTTCTAACCCAGAGGAAAGAATTGTATTTGAAGAGATTACTAAATTTGTAGAGAAGTACAATAACAATCCTACCAAGGAAGCGCTGTCTATTGAGGTTGACGGACGTAAAGATATTAATGACGAACAGTTTAAAAAGGTAACACAAATTATTGAAACTCTGTCTGATGCAGAAGTTGATATGAACTGGTTAGTCGAAACTACAGAGAAATTCTGTAAGGACAAAGCAGTATACAATGCAATTCTCAACGGTATTCAAATCATCGAAGGTAAAGACAAAGAACATACTCCAGAAGCAATTCCTAGTATTCTTACTGATGCATTATCAGTTGCATTTGATTCACATATTGGACACGACTACGTTGATGATGGTGAGGAAAGATTTGAGTTCTATCATAAGAAGGAAGAGAAACTAGAATTTGACTTGGAGTACTTCAACAAGATTACTAAAGGTGGACTTCCAACTAAAACTCTAAACATTGCACTTGCTGGTACAGGTGTTGGTAAATCATTGTTTATGTGTCACATGGCATCATCTACTTTGATGCAAGGTAAGAATGTATTATACATTACTATGGAGATGGCAGAAGAAAGAATTGCAGAACGTATTGATGCAAACTTGATGAACATCACTATGGATGACTTGCACGATTTACCAAAGAAGATGTTTACTGACAGACTATCTAAGATTCAAGGTAAGACAAACGGTAAACTTATCATCAAAGAATATCCAACTGCATCTGCTCACAGTGGACACTTTCGTTCACTTATCAAAGAACTTGCACTAAAGAAATCATTCAAACCAGATGTTATCTTTATTGACTATCTAAACATTTGTGCATCATCTCGTTTCAAAGGGAATGCGAATGTTGGTTCATACTTCTATATCAAAGCAATTGCAGAAGAACTTAGAGGACTTGCAGTAGAATGTAATGTACCTATTATGTCTGCAACCCAGACAACTCGTGGTGGTTTCAATAGTTCTGATGTGGGACTTGAAGATACTTCAGAATCATTTGGTTTGCCTGCAACTGCTGACTTAATGTTTGCATTGATTACAACAGATGAACTAGAACAACTTAATCAGATTATGGTTAAACAGTTAAAGAACCGTTACAATGACCCAGGCGCAAACAAAAGATTTGTTTTGGGTATTGACAGAGCGAGAATGAAACTGTATGATTGTGAACAAGAAGCACAAGATGATATCATTGATAGTGGACAAGATGACACACCAGCATTCGATAAAAGTCCAATATCTGCACGATATGACAAGTTTAACGACATAAAGGTGTAATTTATCTTGACTTCTTAACAATTTAATATTATAAATAGAACTGTAATATTATTTGTGCAAATGGAGAAATTGATAAATGCAAGGATTCAAGACCTTCCTTTCGGAAGCAAAAGTTAAAGCAGAGGATTATGAGGCAGCCATAGTTATTGGTTGGTACGAGTTACATGAGCGTGAACTCGACTCTAAGTCTGGCATTACTGATAAGACGTTAAAGGTTTTAGAATCAAATCCAGAAGTATTAGCATCTGGTAAACGCATTGCAGAGTATGTTCTTAAAACAAACTCAAGTCTTGCAGGCGCCCAAGCAGAACAGTATGGTAGAGCATCTACTAAGTTAACTAAGTTCTGGACTTCACACGGTGCAACAAACAAAACTCCAAAAACAGATATACTAATTGGGAACATGCGTTTCTCATTAAAGATTGGTGCTGCCCAACTCATGTCTGGTGGTAAATCTGAATCTAGTGCGACATTCTATGCAGCGGTAAAGAATACATCAAAAAAACTTTCAAAAAATCCACAGTTTAAGGTTGTAGAAGGGATTTTAGAATCCTTTGTTACAAATACTCTTGCACCTAGACAATTGCGTGGAATAATTAAATCTGGTGAAAACGAAGTTGTTAACGCTGGAGAAGCTGCACACAAACAATGTATGACTGAACTAGGGTTGTTATTTGAACAATCAAACGAATTTAAGGTTGCCTTTGCTCGTGAAGCAATGTCTGGTTTTGAAAAGTTTGGAGAGAGTGCTGATGCAGCTGCAGAGTATATGTTAGTATCTTCTCACGATGGTAACAGTGTAAAAATTAAAAGTGTATACGATGATGACTATTGCTCTTACATTGCAGATAAAATGAAATTGCAAGCAAGATTTAAAACAAGCGGTAGAGTTTTGAATAAAAAGAAAACTGGAGAATACAACTTTTGGTCTGTTATTTCACTTATTGTTAATGCAATGGATGAAGATATAGATGCATATAATAATGGTGAAATTCTTACTGAAATTCGTTTGTTTAAAAATCTTACTGCAAAGGTAAAAGGATTCTTTAATAAAGTTTGGAAAAAAGCAACTAAGTTTTTTAAAAAGGGCACTATGTCAATGATGAAATTTTTAGGTGTAGAACCTAATGTTACACATAGTAAGGATGTTAACTTTGATTAATTTTAGTAAATACATAACTGAAGATAAGGGTGGAAAGAATTTGCACCTAGAACATATCGAAGATGAAATACTCAACTTTGGTGTGTCAGGCGGTAGAGCTGCAATTAACTTTGTTCGTTCCCTTAGAGATATGTTGGCAGGTGCATCACGTTCATCTGTAAACATGACAGTTAAATGGGACGGCGCTCCAGCAATCTTTGCTGGTATCGACCCAGCAGATGATAAGTTTTTCGTTGCAAAGAAATCAGTATTTAATGCAACACCAAAATTATACAAGACAGCAAAAGAGATTGATGACGATGGACTATCTGGTTCACTGAATAGTAAGTTTAAAGTTGCACTTGCAGAATTTTCTAAGTTGGGTATTAAAGGTGTACTTCAAGGAGACTTGATGTGGACAGATGATATTGAAACAGATACTATTGATGGAGTGAAGTATTATACATTCCAACCTAATACAATTGTTTATGCTGTTCCTATTGATAGTGATTTTGGTAAACAGATTAAAGCATCTAAAATCGGAATTGTATGGCATACAACTTATACTGGTAGCGCACTTCAAGATATGAAGGCATCATTCGGTGTAGATATTAAAGGATTATCTAAACCAACATCTGTATGGATGGATGACGCAACTTATAAAGACGTTGCTGGTAAAGCAACAATGACTGAGAAAGAAACAGAAGCAGTTACTAAATCTTTATCTGGTGCTGGTAAAACCTTCCAAAAGATTAACTCTGGTATGTTAAATAAGTTCTTAAATATTCAATCTAAGTTTACAGGTAACATTGCTGGTGCATCATTAAAGACATATTACAATAGTAAAGTAAGACAGGGTAAACCTATTAACAATCCTAAAGCACATGCAAAAGGATATGAGAAGTGGGTATCTGATGTATACGATAAAAGAATTAAAAGTCTCAAAACAGAGAAGTCTCAACAAAAGGTTGAGAATGAAAAGAAAGAGATGTTACGAGAACTAAAGAAACATACAAAGAATTTAGAACAGGTTATCTTGTTTCAGAACTATCTAATCGAAGCAAAGATGGGCATCGTTAAGAAACTAAATAGTGTTAAGCAATTAACTGATACATTCATTAGAACTGCAAATGGTTTTAAAGTCGTTAATCCAGAGGGATTTGTTGCCATTGACAGAGTGAGTGGTAATGCAGTAAAATTGGTAGACAGAATGGAATTTAGTTTTAATAACTTTACTGCAATTAAGGCATGGGATAGATGAAGAAATTTAGTGAACTAACATCTGAACTGGTAGAAAGAAAAGCAGTTTCTATGGCTCAAAGAAGAGCGATGGGAAGAAGAATGGCGAAGATGGCAAAGTCATCTGCGTTCAAGGCAAAGGTTGCACGAAAGAAAAAGAAACTTGCAACCCCAGAGATGTTACACAAACGTGCATTGAAAGCTGCAAAGGCAGTTATACTTCAAAAGTTTGCTGGGTTAAGTCCAGCGAAGTATATGCAATTGCCACCTGCTGCAAGAGTAGAGATTGATAATCGTATTGTTGCAAAGAAGGGTGCTGCGATTCAAAAGATTGCAAAAAAGATGATGGTTAAACTTAAAAAACAAGAATTAGAAAGATTGAAAAAAATCAGACAGGGTGGAGATAAATGAAGAAGTTTTCTGAAATTATAGAAGCTCGTGGTGATACTGCTGTATTCACTTTTGGCAGATTTAATCCCCCGACTACTGGACATGAAAAATTAATGGAAGCAGTTGCTAAACAAGCAAAGAAAAACTCTGCTCCATATTATATTTTTGCATCTCATTCAGAGAACGCAAAGAAAGACCCTTTACCATATGCAAAGAAACTTGCATACATGAAAAAGATGTTCCCGAAACATGCAAGGAACTTAGTTGTAGATAAAGCAAGAAACGTATTTGAGATTGCAGTTACACTACACAACAAAGGACACAAATCAATTGTAATGGTTGTAGGTTCTGACAGAGTTTCAGAGTTTGAGACATTACTAAACAAATACAATGGAACTGAAGCAAGACACGGTTACTACGGTTTCGATAATATTCAAGTTGTATCTGCGGGCGAAAGAGACCCAGATGCAGAAGGTGTTACTGGAATGTCTGCATCTAAGATGAGAGCAGCTGCAGTTGCAAATGATTTCGACCAGTTCAAACTTGGACTCCCATCTAATTTCAGACAGGGAATGTCTCTATTTAAAGATGTTCGTAAGTACATGGGTGTTCGTGAGTCTTTTGTTCCTAGAACAAATGTAATGACTGATGAAGATGTTGTTCGTGACTTATATGTAGAAGGCAAACTATTTGCAATCGGTGACCTTGTAGAAGATAATTACACAGGTATTTCTGGTAAGGTTGTTCGTAGAGGAACTAACTATATTACCTTTGCAGAACAAGATGGAACATTACACAAGAAGTGGTTGTACGAAGTAAAACAAGATAAAGATATTAAAGACAGAAAAGGTACAGAACCAGCAAAGTATTATGCAAAAGATGCTGATGGTGATGAAATGTCTAAATCTACTAAACAAAAACGTGCGGCACACTTTGCAAAGAAAAAGGATGGCCCTGCTCCAGGCGATGGAAATGCAGATACTAAACCATCAAAACACACAAACAAATTTAAGAAGATGTACGGAGAGAAGTTGGGTAAGAACTCTGATATGGGTGATTACATTGATGACTTCAAAGATTCTGATGCACCACAATTTAAGGGTAAGTCTCAAGAGAAACGAAAGAAGATGGCAATCGCTGCATTCTTGAGTAAGAATGAGGACGGCCCATGTTGGGATACACATAAACAAGTTGGTACAAAAACAAAGAACGGTAAGACTGTTCCCAACTGTGTTCCTAAAGAAGAATTTCAATTAGATGAAAAGATTGACGGACTTGTTACCAAAGCAGAAAAGTCTGGTATTCCTTATGGTATTCTAAAAAAGGTTTACGACAGAGGAATGGCTGCATGGAAAACAGGACATCGCCCAGGCACTACACCACAGCAATGGGCATTCGCAAGAGTTAATTCGTTTCTTACAGGTGGTAAGACACGAACAACTGCTGACGCAGATTTATGGAAACAGGCAAAAGGTAAGAAGGAAGAGAGTGAAGATTCTCGTGAAATTGGAACTGATGCCTCTAGAGAAGAAAGGCAGAAAATGACTCCAGGCCAAGGAATCGTATCGTTTAAGGAACACACTAAATGCGGTACACCAGATTGCTGTAACGAATGTGCAGAATCTAGTCTAATAGAATCTAACCAATATCGTGTTGGTTCAGAAAAGTACTACGAATTTTTTAATGAAAAAAGACGCCTTTATGAAAGTGGTGAGTTAAATCCAGTTGGGTTTGATAAAGAACTACTAGAAGGTGACATTGGTAAATATGCAATGTATGAAGGTGAACACGTTCCTTTGGACTGTCCTATGATGGAAGCTGAGTATCAAGGGAAAGAGGTTGAACTAAATAAACCAAAGGTCGGTGGTTCTAAGAAATACTATGTCTATGTTAAAGACGGTGACAAAGTAAAGAAAGTATCATGGGGTGATACATCTGGATTAAAAATAAAATTGAATGATAAAGAGGCAAGAAAATCTTTTGCTGCAAGACATGATTGTGCAAACAAAAAAGATAAAACCACAGCAGGATACTGGGCATGTAATATCCCAAGATATGCAAAACAACTTGGTTTATCTGGTGGGGGTAACTTCTTTTGGTAAATCCATATACTGATTTAGGAACTGAGACTAACCTCATTTTAAGAGAATTTAAAGAGGATGTTGATGACAATGAGTTGATTTGGCATCGTGATAAGAGTGACAGAGAGGTCACTGTACTTTCTGGATATAACTGGAAGTTGCAGATGGACGATGAACTGCCTGAGGAACTGAAGCATGGTAGAGTATATCATATCAATAAGATGGTTTACCATCGTTTAATAAAAGGAAGTGGTAAACTACTACTTAAAATAAGGGAAAAGTAATATGACAAGGTATAGTAAAACAATGATGGAATCCCTTGCAGAAGTGCGTGAAGGATTCTCACCAAAACAAATTAAAATGGCAATCGGCATTGCAAACGACCCACGTTACAAAGGTGGTAACTATAGTGGTGCAGTAAAAACTATTGAGAAAATCAAAAAGGGATTGTCAAATCACAAACAGGTTGCCGCAGTTCTAAAAAGACTGAACACGGATTTTGACCCAGAGATTAAAGATGATGACGAAGAAATGACTGAAGCATCTGCTCGTAGGGATGCAATGCGTCACGGTGCTGGTGGTAGAAGAGGAATCGACCCTGCTGACAGAGATGACATAAAGGCAACTGATAAAGACCAAGAACTTGCAAAAAAGAATATGATTATGCAGTTGCGTAAATCAAAGGACACTAAAGGTAACTTTTCTATTGAATTCCAAGATGGAAAGAAACAGAAAGTTGACCCTAAGTTTGTTGAGTTGTTGTTAAAAGCACATGACATGATTCAGAAACCAAGAGATAAAGAACAGTTTGTTCAGATGATTTCTAAGTCATATCGTGATATGCTTAAGACTGCGAAGATGGTCTCAAAACAACTTAGAATGGGTGAAGAAGTTTTCCTAGAAGGTTTTGAAGTAGAAGAAGTTGAAATTGATGAGATGAAGATGGATGACCCTAAGTTGAATAAAATATTCGACAAATTGAAAAAGGGACAAACAATCAAGCTAAAGACTAGTTCTACAATCAGTAAAGGTAAAGACTTTGTTGATTATATCGTTAAGTCAAAGAATACAGTAAACAAGGGTAGAGTAGAAAAAGTCACACTTGTTACTAAAGGTAATGAAAAGTCAGTTAAGAAGTTCCTATACAAAAGAGATGGTAAAGTAACATTTGCTATCGGTGATATGGGTGCATCTATTGATGATATCAAAGAAGCAAAGTCATCTAC
>Ga0208669_1000732_pt1 | contig 12867 bp, 24 predicted proteins | sample 21_taG_FD_184095 | JGI IMG/M metagenome (GOLD analysis project Ga0208669, IMG submission 184095) | Marine viral communities from the Subarctic Pacific Ocean - 21_ETSP_OMZ_AT15319 metaG (SPAdes) (version 2) | ecosystem: Environmental > Aquatic > Marine > Oceanic | place: Pacific Ocean | collected...
ATTAATAAGAACCTTTGATTATCAGTTAAACCAGGTAAAGAAGAACCATCATCGTCATCATCAGAACTAGAACCCCCACTAGAACCATCATCACCATCACCAGAACCCGAACCTGAACCTGAACCCTGCTCTTCAAGTTGTCTTATTCTCCAATCTTCTATTATCCAATCTCTTGCTAGTTGTCGATTAATTGAACCTACATTACTATTACTATCACTAGCTACAATTTTACCGTTAAGATCGTCTCTTGAGACTTCCCAGAACTTATCTCCGAATCTAGCCGTATAATCGTATAATGCGAATCTTCCACCTCCGGTACGCCTACCACTAGAACCACCGACATCGTTATTATTTTGTGTAGGTATGGACTTTTCATACCCTGGTAACATTCCTCCCTTAGCGTACATTTAATTCACCTATCACGAATAAAAACTTCAAAAGGTTTTCCAACACCAACGTCTTTTAATTCTTTACTTTTCCTTATAGAAAACTTCCATTGAGGGTACATTTTTTGATATTTATTTACATAAGATTTTCTAACATCTTTTTTTGAATCACGCCATACGGTTCTATCAATAGGTTTTCTATTATTTTGAGGGTCTAAAAAATTACGCCAAACCATCAATAAAGCCCCCTTTTCTTTGCTCGTCTTGAGCCTGTGCTTCTCTTACGCTTACTTCGTCTTTTAGATGTAGCGGCTGCTCTGGTAGCTGCTGCTCTCGTCTTATAGACACGCTTTAGTAATTTACCAGATACATAAGAACGGACACGATACCCACCACGAACTTTGTCGATCGGCATATTACTGTCCTCCTTTTAATACTAGAAAGGCTATCACTATTAATGCTATTGTATTTGCTTCGCTCATATCATTTCCTCCATACCTAAGTCGAATCCTAATGTCGCTGATACCATAATTGCTAATAACTTTCCTATTCTTGCTATTGTTTCAAGTTTAGTCATTAATTCAAGATGATTAGTTTCTAAATTGTAAAGTCTCTCTTTAACTTCTTCGACATCATCTTCTAATCTAATGATTCTGGTTAAGTTTTCTTTTACTGTCATATTAATCACTCTGGGATAGGGTATTCATTCCAGGCATCAGCCGCCTCGTTTGAATCTGTAAAGTTTTGAGGGAGATCCCGTAAGAATTGACGGTAATCAATCCATTCTTGAGAAGGTGTTTGGTCGCTCATAAACCGCCAATCACATTTCGATAAATGTTCTTCTCTAATTCCTTTAACTTGATCCCATGTATAATCAATAAAAGTTTCTGAAATTAACTCTTTCCCGTGATACCTTCTAACCCTTCTATTAATCATATAATCACCTTAACTTATTATTACACCGAATCTCGCAGCTAATCCCGTTGTACCACCATTATACCAAAAGTTTGAATTAGGTGAAGTAGGTAAAGTATTTTCTTCACCCGATGGTGATATATAAGATATTGTCGCTTGATTTTCGTTTGACCCTACACTGCTTGTTGATAAATTGGTTGCTGCTGTCGAACTAGCCATACTTTCAGCCCTTAATTGAGGTGAACCTGCACTGCTATCTCTAACCCATGCGTACCAATATTGAGTACCCGCAACTAAAGTGATAGTGCCGGTAATTGAAGTTTGACTTACTACACCTGTAGCTGAACAATCGATAGTTGCTTCACCTAATTTTGAAACGGGTAATCCACCACTATCTCTATAAATACCGACTAACATATCAGATGAAGCACTAGAAGTTTGAACATATACTTGTATCTCATCAACATCACCCGACTTAGGAGCTATAAAAGGTCTAAGATACATACTATCATAAGACCTGGTTACATCAGTTGTCGAAGCAAGACCTACACAACCCCAACCAACGGTTCGACTTAAAGCAAAATTATCAACTAAACTAGGAGCTGTTTGATATAATAAGGATGGGTTTATTGCTTGATTATAACTTGAACCGCCACCACCAGCAGTAGCGAATGAGAGAGTTCCACTTCCATCGGTTTGAAGGACTTGATTAGCACTTCCATCGGCGGTTGGAAATGAATAAGCGTCGTGAAATTGTATTTTACCTGTACCTTCGGGTCTTACTTCTATATTTCCGTTATCTGGTTGAAGTAATATTTCAGCGTATTGAACACCTCCCGCATCACCACCACCCGACCTTAGAGATAGGTCTTGATCAGCAGCTTCAGCATCAATAATAAACTCGGTACTGTAACCGTTACCGCCTAGAGTCATTCTTGCATCTCTTATCTGAACTTGTCTTTCACCGTTAGTGCAAAAACCTAACCTACCGTTTAGAATCAAATACATTCCCGTATCAGCATCTCCGGTCATGTGATAAGCCGGAAGTGAAGAAGTACCGTTCTTTGCTTTATATCCACCATTATTATTTAACATAAAATTACTACCCGATCCTGTGGCAGTTAATGAACTTGAACCTTGAATTGAATCAGCCGTAGTATTACCGAATGCCACTTGAGTATCTGATAATGAACCTGTAAATCCGCCACCAGCACTTTCAGCAACCCAACCCGCAGTAGTAGTAGAAGAAGCCTTCAAAATATAACCCGTAGCAATTGCTGAATTATCTAATTCGACACCGTCTAACTTTATTGTACCCGTACCATCTGGGGTGATCGAGATTTGACCGTTAGCACCCGCTTCTATTACAATTGAACCAGACGAAGAACCGTCATCGGTATCTAAAATTAAGTTTTGAGAAGTAACGGTGGTTAATTTTGTACCGCTTGCATTTCCTATTTTTATCTGACCACCTACATATAGATTCTGACCAGATAAGAATTGAAGATTCCCACTACTTGTTATTTCATTAGCCGTTGTATCACCGAATGATATTTGATTAGCCGTTGAAGAACCACCAATAGTTCCGGTAGGTAAAGTAGCTAAAGATAAATCACCTAGAATAACTTGTGAAGAAGTACCCGCACCTGCTATATTGATAGTACCCGATCCCGTTATTGGTGAACCTGTAATAGTTAATGCTGAACCTGTTTCAGTTAATGCTACAGATGTAACCGTACCGCTACCCTTATTATTGAAGGTATTCCAATCTGTTGAAGTTAAAACACCCGTAGCTGAAGCCCCAGCATTACCGATAGAGATACTAGCCGCAGTCGTAGGGTTTGTAATTGTGATAAATGCTTGAGAAGTACCTACACTTGTAACCGTACCACTTGTTAAAGTTCCTAAAGATAAATCACCTAGAATAACTTGAGAAGAAGTACCTGCACCTGCTATATTGATAGTACCCGATCCCGTTATTGGTGAACCTGTAATACTTAAAGCTGAACCTGTTTCAGTTAATGCGACTGATGTAACAGTTCCTCCGCCCCCGCTACCGTTGGCAACCCATTCAAATTGACCAGATGACGCTTGATAAGCAGCGACTTCACCATCCGAGGGAGAATCAATAGCCGCTAATCGTGAAGGTGGAACTCTAGCATTGATATTACTCATTGGTTGTCAGCCACCCATATTTCAAGAACCTGGTCACCTACCGGACTCACAAAATACATTTGCTGATTCTGGGCTAAGAAGCCGACAGAGTTTGACACATCAAATACATATTGCGAACCTCCGAGTAAAGTGAAGTAATTAGTTCCGGTAGTACCTACATCGAACCTATCATATGCTATTCGCATATCTAAAGTTCCTGTATTGTAAAGGAATATTTTACCAGCACCGACTATACCTAAGTCGATCGCTTCCGATACACCTTCAATCAATGTTACTCTTAGCATCCTACCCATTATATCACCTCATGTTGAAGGAAGTAAGTGAAAGGGGTTTTAATTCCCCTCTCACTCATCTTAATCCCTCCCGTCATGCTTAGACTGTTTCAGTAGTAGCCGCTAAAACAGCTTGATTAGTATTAGTTACAACGGGTTGCGTTTGGCGACCTTGTGATTCGGATTGACCGTTCACGCTTGCGACTATTACAGGTGTATAAGTTCTCGTAGTTGCGCTTGAAGAATTGACTTGCAGCCTAACGTCTGAGTCCATAGATAGACCAAACAAAGGTACGAATAATCCACCAGCCACTTGAATAGCGTATGTTTGTTGAGTGGTTGATACACCATCATCAGAGTATAGTATTCCGTTGTATAAATCACCGTTAAAGGCTTGAATCATACCAACAGGCATACTGAAATCAGACTGTGAGATAATTCTTATCCCATCTAGTTGATCGGCTGCTGAATCATTTTGTATCATAATTCCAGCAACAGTACCAGGAACACCTTGAGGTAATCTAACTACGACTTGTTCTTCACTTGCTGAGTGTGTGAATGAAGTTGCCGCACTTACTGTAGTTGTAGTAGTCATGTTATCATTATATCTAAACCAGAATTGAATCTGACCAGAAGTTACAGCAGCAGCCGTAGCCGCATAACTTAGAGTGTATTCTAATCGAGATACACCCGCACTGATATTTCTACCGACAGGGATTCGGAAATATACCTCTTTAGCTGTATCGCCTGGTATTTCTGTCATTCTTCCAGAACCTAGAGAGTTTAGGAAATAACCGAATTGAGAAGGGGCGTTATTTGCAGCTGAAGCGTAACCAGAACGGAAGTCGAAAATTGTTGAACCATTCAAAACGAATCTTAAAGATTGAACTACATTTCCAAAATCAGCTACGATTGCGCCCGAAGCGTTAACTAATGTAATTTTCATCAAAATCTCATCCACAGCGCCTCCCGCTACGTTGAAACCTCTATTATATGTGGTTGCACCAGAGTTTGAGGGAAGATCGGTTGTATTGCTTTCTTGAAGCTGGTATCTTACTGCCATATTATTCACCCCTGTTTCTTTGATATTGCTGCCTGAATTGAATCCATAGGTGCAGTAAATAAAGCAGCACCAATAGCTACACCCAGACCGAGAGCGAGATAGTCCACTATTCCCATAGCGGAAAAGCTAGGTAAAGGCAACATAATTATAGCCCCCTTCCAGCGACCCATTCGTCAAGCGTTTTTCCGTCAAGCACGTAAGTAGCTAATCCGTTTGATATAGCTACTAATCCTAAATAGCCGAAAGATATTCCTACCCCAGCCAATACATTATTCAAAATCATGTAAGCCGACCTCATTTTCTAGGGTATATTAATCCTTCATTGTATCACAATAACTAATAAGCCTACGATTAACCGATGTATATGGCGAATCATAACATACGTTGTGAGTGTGGTGAAAAAGTCTCTCGCTTATGTATTAGAAAGAGAATAGACGGGGATGAAAGACCAACTTCACGACTACCATTCAAAGGAATTGGTTATTATTGTCAAGAGTGTGAAAAGATTCATTCACTCGATCGGACTCATCAAAGTCTTAGTACCTTTAACTAAATCATACCAGGCAAATGAATAAGGTGTTTTAGTAATTTCAATTTGAGAAGATTCTAAATCAACCCCGAACCTTTTCTTAGCATCTGAATATGAATTGACATATGGTAGTCTAAAAGTCAATAGATGTTCTGTTGAACCCTCCATTAGTTTATTCACCACGGGCGAGTGAGCCACTAGAACGGCTCTTATTCCTTTTGACCTACCTGTAAGAACCAACCTTTTTGAGCTTCCAGACGCAGCTTTCCGACTATCGAGGATGACTTGAGCATCATCCAAAATTATTACAGCTTTGAAATCTTCACCGTTAGATTCTCTCAAAGCGAATACTAAATCAATGGCTGCATCGGTTTCACCTTCAAAAAATACAGGATCGGGATAAAATATAGTAAGTCTATTTTTTCTTATTGATTTCTGTAATTGAAATAATGTGGTCGGTCTAGTCTTAGGATAAGAAAACTCATGTTTAGGACAGATGTAAAGAACCCTAAGGTTTTCATCGTCATTAGATTTCAAGAAGGCATCCAATGATTTAGAAAGGAAATAAGATTTTCCGCTTCCAGGCATCCCAACTAATTGAACCGAAAGAGCTTTCTTATCTGGTAAAAATAACTTATTTAGCATTGACATATTAATTTCTCTCTTTTGTATTAAAGACTAAATCATAAACTCTCGTAACTATCCTAACGGGTTTAGTTTCAAATCTATTAACTCTTACATTTCTAATATATGACCTATCACTTCCGGCCGCATTCCTAAACATATGTGAGAAATTAGATTTACCTTTAGAACTTCTAATTATTTTATCAGCTTCTTTTTCAGAATAAATATTTACCCCTTCTCTTTTTCTATATTCCTCTCTTTGGGATTTACTCATATTATTTAATAATGAATTAGAAATTATTCTTTTGTTTCTTTTTTTATAAAATATAGGGGGTGTAAAGTTTGGTATTTTCATATTATAACCTCAATTCACCTGGTAGATAAGGACACTTCCAACGCCTTCTCTGAATTAGATTCTTAGAGTTAGGGTTTCTCTTCCAATTACCACGTATTTTACCAGAACGTGAGCAATAACTACGTTGACGGGTTGAACCTGGTTTGCCTACCTTGACTTTAGAACTTACTTTAATCATCTTCTTAGTGTAAGGATTTCTAATTCTGGGCATCTAGTCCACCATCGACAGTCTGTAAAGACTTCTCTAAGCGTCTTGCTTTTATTCTTTTACCTAAAAAGGGTATTTTCTCTATCATTCGACCCACACCCGCAAATCTACCCTTGAAAGGGTTTTTCTCTGATTCGGCGTGAATCCGTGATATAGGAACATAGAACCAATAACTATTGGCGATTACCGCAAAGGTCGTTTTACCTACGACTTCACCGATCATGATACCATTTTCTTGAAGTGCTTCATCGGTTGTTGAGGCTATCCATTCATAATCCTCATTTGTATGCTTAATCGGTTCGGCATTATTATCTTCAAGTAATGCCCTTCTATATCTCGTTAAAACGTGATCTCCTGTCCTGTAACCTAACTTTAGAATAGCTAAATTATTCTGTCTCTCAATTTCTTGCTGTTTCTTAGTTTTCTTTGAACTAGAATCTGTTACCCCTCTTATCTTCTTGAGTGTAGTAGGAATAACCTCAACCGTATCTCCTGTGTTTGAACCGAAGTCAAATGTAGTCCATTCCGGTACACTTGACTCAACCTCTTCAATAATTTCTTTATCATCAATTTCACTTTCACTTTTACTTTCACTTTCAGTAGGTAATTCTAAACTCTTTGAATGTGACCATGCAGCCTTACGGGTTTTATGTGTTGAGCCATCGGTTGATTCCCAAAAAGGATTACCTTCTTCATCGGTTTTCTTTGTCGTGTAAATACCCATTATTATTCCTCTTCTTCTTTGATTATTAACAATTTAACATTGATTGCGTAAATATGGTTTTCATCATGTCTTACTACCTGGTATTCGTTTCCGTTTTCATCTTTAATTCTGTTACTCATTTTAATTAGCCTCCCAATCACACTCAAAACAGCTTACTCTTTTGACTTTAAGCCTATCTTGAGTTAATGTAAATACTAATAAATCTCCACATACCGGACATTTACGACCATACCACGCCGATCGTAAGTCGCATGAATCAATCCAGGATTGAACCGACTTTGAACGGTGATGCGTGTAAGAATGGTTTTCATCAAACCCCATTAGTAACACCTTTGTTGATATTTTGAGTAGCCATAGAAGCAAGGAACTCTTGAATAACCGGATGGTTTAGAACTTCAGCTTGAGCCGCTGCGAATGAAGTTTCAATATCATGTCCTTCGTTTCTAAAATTATTATAATGATGTATGAATAAACCTGCACCGAATCCGAATGTGGCGGGCTGATTCTGTAAAGGAGATATGTGAGAATCAATAAAAACATTAGACATCAGACGCTCTGACGGTTCGGTAGCAGCCGTTAGAAGATCGTCGAGAGCGTTTCTAAAATCAACATCATCAAGCCCGACCACGAAGTTTCAAGTCTATGTAGGGTTTTAGAAGGTTACGTTTTTCTTAGTCTGTAATTAGTTCCTGTATGCGTTTTTATTCTTTCAATTCTAGGATGACATCTTAGTATCTGGTGAAGCGTTTGAGGCATCAACATTAGACTATACTCACGTTCTAACTTATACACTACATCTCTTGAAGATAGTTCACCCGTTTCAAATAATATACGTTCTGTATTTGTTCTAACTAAAGCTCGATACCGTTTCTTAGATACTACCAATTAATCACCTTCATAAAATATTGAATCTCTTTTTTCTGTAATAAGTTCCGTACCAGGAATTAAACCTCTTCTTAATGCACTGAATAACTTAACCGTTGTTCGGCTTCGTTGAAGTTTCCTCATGTCTCCGGCATGATCAAGATATTCTCCTTTGTCGTTTTTGACTTGAACACCCTTAGCCTTAACTTTACGTTTATTATTATCTTTATCAAACCATGTGTAGGCTTTTTTACGCCAATATACCGCTTTAGCGATAGTTACAGGCGTTTCAAGTTTCCATTGACCTAATTCATCACCTAATGAAATAAGTTCCTCAAACCGTTTCTTTCCTTCTTCTCTAATATGAACGCTATCCGTGTCTGAATAAAGAGAGTATTCCCCTCCGGCGATTATGGCTTCAGCTAATACGCATCGAGCATATGAACAAACAAAAGCCGAGAAACCGAACCATTGAGAAGAGTTTGAACCAGATGTAGTATGATGATCGAGTAAGTAAGGATAAGTCATATTTTTTCTATCATAGAAACATAATTCATAACGCTCATTATAATTCTTCTTCTTTTGAGCCTTTTCTATATCTTCTGGATTCTCTATCCTGGTCGGTTTTGGTCGCAACCCAAAACGCCCATAGAGGCTATTCATAGCCATTTTAACCAATAATTCCCTTGAATCTCCTTGTGCTTTGTATTCTTTTCTTAATTCATACAAACCGTTAATATAATTCATAAAAGGTCTTATTCCTTTTGATTTATTCAGTTCATGTATTTCCTTGATAATCCAACCTTCTTTCAAAGCTAATCTTATTTCTGGTTCGCAAAGCCAACCCGAGAACTCACTTCGATTAAAGTCAAGCCTTCCATCATCACCTAATACGGGTAAAAATCTATGAACACCTTCGGGCGCATACATTTCAATATTAGCCCAGCAAACATACAAAGGGTCATTAATAATATTCAATAAAGCATTTTTAGTAGCACCAACCCGCCAACACTTAGTCAAATCGGGAAATAAATTAGCCGGATGAGCCATGACAAAAGGGTACATTGAGTTAGCATCATATTCTAGTACGTTCTCAACTTCTTGACCTGGTATCGCATTAATTAATTGAGTTCGACCGCCCCAATAAGCTTCATTCAGAGTTTCATTAAAATAAGGGTCGGTTTTAGCTGCATTTTGTCTTTTACCGCTTTTCTTATCTATCCAACCCCACTCTTTACGCCATGAAGTAGCGCACCAGATACGATATGAAATAGAAGCGATCGTCAAAGGTAAAGCCGTATCATGTCTTGACATACCCATTGATGAAGCATAGAAGTCATGAATATCTATTATCCCTTTAGCTAATATTCGACAATCTAATAAACAGTAATCTATATCTTCTTGAGTTATTTCTCTTTTATTTGCTTCTATATAATCAATAGGTGTTTCTCCTTTAGGCATTTTGAAACTATCGCCTAAAGCACTTAATTTCATTGGGAATAAATGCTTACTATCTCGATACTTCACTTTATTATGCCTAATCTCATAAATATTAGTTCCTTGTGCAATCTTACGAGCCTGGTAAGCCTCTTCAAGATTTAAGATAGAGAATAAATCAAATCCGAATGAATTATGAGCATAGACTATACAAGGAGCATTTTCTTCAAAATATGATCTCGCTAATTCTGGTGAATAAAATACTTCTTCTTCACCTGTATTGATATTCCGTGAACACCCAAAAGCGAAAGCCTGTGAGTTTAATCCCCACGATTCAATGTCATAAACGAATACTTTACCTGTATAGGGTTTAGCCGCACCGCTTGCTCTAATCCAATGATTTGAACTCATTTAATCTCCCTCCTTCTTTAGTTAATTGACCGTATGCTCTATTGATATAATTCTCCCGTTCTTTTCTTTTACGTTTTGGAAATTGTCGAGCATTTGTAAATGGTTTGGGTTTCTTATTGACAATTCTAACCGATGTAGGGCGTAAAAACGCACCGATCGGTTGAGTAATTCCACCAGGAACTTGAAACTCTTCGTTAAGTTCGTTACTCGCTTCCCTCAATAACGGCTGAAAACCACGTTTATTGAAACTAATCCCATACACTTCATAAGCACCCTTCGGGTTTATGAAAAGTTCGTCAATGGTTTCTTGAAATATAGTAAATACCGTTCTTATATTGTTTGAAGTTTGTGAACCTTGAGAGAACTTAGGTGTAATATACAGTTCACGAACCTCCCATGATTGAGAAGATTGATCGAGAAATATTCCAATTCCATAAGAAGAAATTACAAAATTACCATCTAATGTGAAAGGAGGAACTTGACCTTCCCATGATTCTTCAAAGTTTTCTTGTGTTACATAAGGTTTGAAATATGAAGTTACATTGAACTTTTGTGTTTGGGTTAATTCTGTTTTCAACAATCGTCTTAACGACCGTAACTTTGATTCTGGTTTTCCTGTAAAACCTAATTTACTCGCTATCTTCAATCGTTGCCCTCGATTACTCTCTCTATACATTATCAAGAGTTTTTCACGAGGGGTTAGACTCATTCTTCATCAACCAACCAAAGAGTCAAAGCACCAGCAGCACATATAGTAAAGGAAGGTTCAGTTAAGTCTCGACAACCATCCGGCGGCGGTCTAGGTATCATTTTTCCCGTATATTTACCGTTCTTCATAATAGGTCTATTTCTTGAATACCCTCTAATCATTAGCTTCATTCTTCTTCCACCTTTTTATCAAAATCAGTTAACTTCATTTGTTTAATTTCACATCTAGCATTCATATGCCCTCTAAACAACCATTCTGACCAGGTAATTTCCTTCATACAATATACACATCTCATCTTACTCACCATCTAACATATATTCTCTCACATCGAGCCTATCCGAAAGATTACGAACTAAACCCGTAACCCTCCGCTTGAGTCGAGATACTTCACTGTTATCCCTAATACCCGCCGACTCTATACGATCGATGTCTCTTTTTAATTGCTTGATGTCTTTTTTCATTTCTGTTATTTCTTTTCTTATATCTTTCATTGTTTTATTCCTCCTATTATCGCTTTAGCTACAGCCGGAACTACCGCATTACCTATCATAGTCCATCGGTTTTTCTGTGTCCTGGCTTGACTCATATCATAATTAGGGTTAAACCCTTGAAGAGTCAAAGTTTCTTCAATTGTTAATGATCTTATCTTTTTGGGTTTTGTTTCTTTATGGTCGAATATTCTAGCACCCGTTTGATTACCAGAACCGCATATAGTTTTAGAAGGCTCTTGAACCGTTCTATCTTGTTTTCTTTTAGCGTTTGAACCTAATGCTTCAAGTTTAATTTCTCTTAATGTAGGTTTGCTATTTCTCAAAGTACCAGAAGTCGAGTTTATATCAAAGTCGGCTGATTTAGCCCTTCTTGAATTAGAATCAGTAGCACCATCTAAATTAATATGTGTAACTAATTCATCTTTTAGATGTGGTAAAGCATCAATAACAGATAACCAGGTTTCTTTATTATGTGTAGGTATAGCCTCCCAACCTTCACCCGCTATACATCTTCTTCTAGTCTGGGCTACCCCATAATCAGCACTATTCAAAACAACCGAAGGCGTACCTTCTGGTAGTCTTTTTCTCATAGGTACGACATTCTCCATCGACCATGAATCCGGCTTTGTGAACTTTACTAAATCTAAGAACCAGATAACTAAAGGCATTCCCTCCGAAGGGTCACGACTTGAAGCGTTTGATAGGGCTTGACATGGCGGTGAACCGTGAATATGAACATGATAACCCATTTTACGCCATTTCTCAACCTCACGCATAAATAATGAAAATTGGTTTTTAGTTCCTAAAGTCATTCGTTTAATAGGTGTACCAGGATGGTTATGATGATGAACTTTAAGAGATTCTTCCCATAAATCAACAGCTAATACTACCTTAGCACCCGCTTCAATAGCCCCTTGACTGAATCCGCCCATACCACAAAATAAGTCAATTACTACGATCGGTTTCATTGTTTATTCCTCCTAAATATACAAAGTATTGAAGGAAATGGTGCGGCTTTTGAATCTCTTCCATCTGGATGAACAAACTTTAACCGACCTTTGATAAATCTAACTTGAGCATTATCGTTAATATAATCGTGAAAATATCTAGTATCAGTTCTAGCTGGAATAAGTAAAACTATTTCAGAACCTAAAAGCCATTCCTCATGACATTTTTTTACCCAATCTTTAATTCGACTATATGGAGGATTTACAAAACAAACTTTTTCTCTCGACCAGGATATTTCTAAACCGTCAAATGAATAATCAAAATCTTTAGGACAAGGGTCAAATAATTCACCAAACTCATTTGATAATTTTTCTAATAATTCAATTGGTGTCATCCAATTATCAAAACCTTTAGCTTCATAAGAACCATTACGAAAAGTCATTCTAATATCCTCCATTTAATACGACATTCATAACAGCATTTCCAGGTAACTAAACCGACTCGCCATTCTCTTTCCGTATGATCTTTATTATTACAATACATCAAGGCATCACCCTTTCACAGTGCTTGCACAATCCCGCACCGTCAACCATCATGTCTCTTTGAACTTGAGTTCTCCAACATAAGCACTTATCTCTCATTATGAAACACCTTGAACCCTTTCATAGCCTCTATATCAATAGTTAATTGATATGTTTGTTCGAGATCTTCTATAATTATAATCATTGTTTCATCTCCCGTAATTTATAATCAGTA
>Ga0208669_1000735_pt1 | contig 12837 bp, 10 predicted proteins | sample 21_taG_FD_184095 | JGI IMG/M metagenome (GOLD analysis project Ga0208669, IMG submission 184095) | Marine viral communities from the Subarctic Pacific Ocean - 21_ETSP_OMZ_AT15319 metaG (SPAdes) (version 2) | ecosystem: Environmental > Aquatic > Marine > Oceanic | place: Pacific Ocean | collected...
TCGTCAGCTCCTATAACAGAATTAGACGCAGTTAAGCCTGCACCTGCAAGCAATGTTGCAAGAGCAGCTATAGTAGTTAATTGTTCTGTACTACCGTCACTATCTATGGTTGATAGCGAATCTCCGTTTGTTGGGGTCACAGCAGATAATTCGCTCAAATCAAGAGTTACCGTAACAGTTCCGCTACTGCCACCGCCTGCTATTCCGACTCCGGCTGTAACGCCTTCAATATCGCCTGTTCCCGGTTTTGATACTCCTGATGATAATACGCCTGACATTAGTTCATACCTGGCACTTTGTTCCAGAATTCAAAGTCTATGGTTGCTGCATTAGAAGCATTTTCACGGATGACTTGAAATCCTGTAACTTCATCTCTTGATCTTAAAACGATAATATCGCCTGCCGCCCATTGCCTGCCTTTAGTTGTAGTAGGTGCAGTTCCATCCCTTGTCTCAACAACGGAATTAGTCCTGACATACCCCTCTGCATAATTACCCTGATCGGGAACTGTCAAAGACGTTGCCGAATCAGTAACAGCATGAGTTACTAAAGAACTAGGAATGGGAGAAAAATTATTCTTAGCCATTACCTTTTCCTCTGTTCTGGTTATTGCCAGAACTTCTAGGAGCTTCACGTTCAGCGAGCAATCTTATGGCTTCTGCCAGATTATCCTGACGTTCTAGTTCCCTTTGTTTTTCTTTTTGTATTTCGTCACCGTTAATGGTTGCCCATTCTCTACGGTGTCTTTTTTCCATATGTATTCTTAAATCATGAGAAGCTACGATGTTTGCTTTACGACATACAGGAAGTCCCATAGAGTTATATTTTTCTCTGTTGGGGTCATCTGCATGTAACATACATTTAATTTTGCCTTTGGAAGGTTCTAGGCCTTCAGGCTTTCTTGTAGTAAATGCGTATGTTCCGTCTTCAAAAGTTTTCTGAAGTTGCTGTTCAAGCATGTTTCGGTTAACTGTACTTCGATCTCCTGTTCTTACGTTGTAAACATAAACATAGCCGGCACTTCTTAATTCAGTTGCCGTCATCTGTATTCCGTTTGCATTCCCAATAGGAGTTCCGATTTTCATATTTCCCGGTTCTTCTGCCTGTTCTGCATCTCTTAACATTTCATGTACTGAAGGTTCGTCAGCCATTACGTTCGCTCCTTTTTAAAGAGGGGACCAAATGTACTTTGCCCTCTCTTCCACTTGTTTTTTTCTTCCACGTTGTCCCAGAAGATTTTGTTCCAGTCTCTGGGCTTAACTTCAGTTTTGGGTGGTGGTTTTAAATTCATGTCCTGTGCTAAACGCATTGCTTCTTCCACCGAATATAGACTTTCTCCTCCACCTTTACCGTCAGGTACACCACATATAAGTTGGAACTGCTCACCGAAGAGTCTTGCATCTCCAATGTCTCGTTCCATTCTTACTTTCCGGTCACTTCTAATAACCGTTATTGCTTGGTACCTTCTCAGTCCTTTGGAATCAGGACCCATCCTATTCATCTCAGAGAGGTAATAGCACGGCTCATGACTCCAAAGTTCCGATGTGGCTAGTTCAACAAGTTTTGCCACTTACCTCTCCTAAATGGTGAAGTCTCTAGCACTTCTTACATAGAAGTAATCAACATCCATGGTTAGTGCTGTAGTTGTTTTTGCTTCGACAACCAGGATTACTGCCATATCAACTGATGTTGAAACAGCACCTGTTTTTGTCTGCTTTAGAACACCATCGATATACCATCGGCATGTTCCGTTCTCTGCAATTTCGAGTCTCAAAATCTGAAACTCTCCTGCAGTAGCTACATCATCTGCATCTACGTTAGTAGAAGTGGTTTCACCTGTTGTGGTTCCACCGTTATAGATCATGTGCCAGTCTGTTGCGTCTGTTAGTTCTGAGCAAAATAAGAAACCTGCACCGTCAGATGCTGTAAGAGTTATAGTTGTGCCATTGCCGTGAAAGACATCATCTTCTAAAGAAACGGTGTCTGTATTGACATCGCTTAATCCAAAGAATACTTCTCTGTTAGCAACTGCAGGTAACCGAACTCTAGCTTCAGCAACTATGGTTCCCATGTTTCCTACGTCATACATAGCAGCGGTAGTTACACCGGCTGCATGCTTGTCTTCGTTTGTGGTAGTGAACTGTGCAACACCATTTACTCCGTCTGAGTCTAGTGAGACTATCCCGGAGTCTGTTTCTGCAAGTCCGTCACCAATTACCCGTAGGGATCCGATATTTCCAAACGCATTAGTTAATGCAATAGGAACTTCTGCACCTACGAAATCTTCAAATATTTCAATTTGACCTCTCGGTCCTTGAACTGTAGCCATTTTCTTTTTCCTTCTGAAGCTCTAGCTCCAATTGCCTTATACGCTTCCTGTAGGGAGCGACTACTTCTGATATATTTCCTGTTTTACGAGGTACGGCGGCAAGGTTTTCAATCCTGTTATCCGCCATATCTCCATTCATGTTGTGTACAACCCAACCTTTAGGAATGGGGCCATGCTTTTCAGACCACGCTTTCCTTCTGTCATTCATTAACTCGTTGGGGCTGTAGCATCTGCTATAACTTCATATAGCCAGTTACCTGCAGACCTTTCACCGTATGCGAATTCATCGTAGTGATACATTGCTGTAGCACCGCCACCGAGTTCAGGCATTCGCTTGGTCTCGATGTATGGTGATCGACCTTCTACAAGTACTAGAGCTGCTTGTGAGAAAACTCCGCCTTTAGCGTCATCATCACCGTCAATGGATATGTTTCCATCTTCGTAGAGTCTTGCGCCTGCGATAGTTCCTCTGTAGCGGTTCTGGTAGGCTTCAACAGATATTCCATCTGTTAATGGCGCACCACTTGTACTTGCGTCTAGACCTGATGCTATTAATTCGTCATCAATGTCTTTTAAGCAGAATCCATGGTGAACTGCGTGTATTGGAACATTGGCAGGAGCAGGCTCTGTTGTATTCGATGTAATTCGATATGCAGCAGCGGCGATCTCACCGGAATCAAGGGCGTTTCCTGCAGCACCTAATGCTGTAGTTGCACCATCTATTGCGGTAATTCCATCCTGATCTTTCTTTCGCTCAATAGCATTTTGTGCCAATGACCCTGTCTGAGCGTAAGCGTTAGAGCTTATTCTCATAGCAACACGGTCTGTTATAACTGTGTGAACTCCGACAACTGTAGGTGTAATGGAGAACAAAGTGTCTTCCATTTGCTGTGGGTTATCTAGTTCTGTGTTTTCTGATACAGCCTGTGCGCTAAGTTTCGCCATTGAAACTTCGTTCCAGACAGTACCGGTATTTTCGTCAAGTCTTTGCCTATCTACTAGGTTAGGCATTACGCCCGCAAATTCTCTTACAATTCGAGCAGAAGCTATCATTGTAGGAATCGAATCAGCGAGAGCATCTGTGGTTGTATTACCTGATGCCATAATTAAACTCCTAATTTAATTTATATGCGGATTCCCTGCTTTCTAAGCACTTCAGCCGCTTGTGCTATTTCATCTCTGGAAACCGTAGTGTTAGAGTCGCCCATTCTTTGTAGTAGATTGTTTGCGCTTGCGTTTGACGGAGCTGATGACGTTGAATCTAAATCCAAAGCATTTAGCCCGTTTTCCTCTGCAAAACTTCTAACCCGATCATCGGCGGCTTTAGTTAGCTGATCTTTTTCAGTTAACCTACGATCTCTTTCTATCCTTCTCATGGTTCTATTGAATTCAGCATGAGCCTGATAGATGCCACCTAAATCCTGCTTTTCATATGCAGGACTCCATAATTCCCGAAATGCTGCTAGTTCAGGTGCAGTCATTAAATCAAGACCACTTTCTGTAACTATTTCTTCTATTTCGGTAATAAAGCTATTTGCAGTTCTCGTGAAGTTATTGGTAGCTTTCCGGGTTGCAGCGTTTGCTTCAACCTTTTGTAAGTCTTCCATATATGTTTCTTGATCCTGCGTACCTTGGTGGCGTATTAACGCTTGGACTGTGTCTACTAGTGTTGCCATGTTGTCAGAGAGTTCGTCAAATTGAGGATTCCCTTTTTGGGTACTTCGTAGCCGTCCCTGAAGAGCCTTGTTATCATTCTCAAGTTTCTTCAGTTGCGCTTGCAGAGTTTCCATAGTGGGCTGTTGGGCATTTGAGTCTTCCGGAGATGTGGTTGCAAGGCCATCAGCTACGGGAGTCTGTTGCTCAAGAGTTCCAGTTCCTTCTACTTCTGCTTCTACTGACGGGGTTGTGCCGTTATCGGAAAAGCCCGCCGTTTCGTTTTGTAATGTCATTAAAGCACTCCTGTGATTTAACTATTTATTTGATTGTAGCAATTATTTTTATTTGATCAAAATTATTTCTGTCATTTTAGGCAAAAAAAAGAGTATCCCTACCTAAAATTAAGGAGTAAGTAAAGGCGTTTCTTGCTCCTTTTTTATTTTTGAAGGGTTTGCTGCTTCGTATTCTTGTATGAATCTTTCTATATCTTCTGTTCTAGGATTATTTCCTGATTCTCGATTTAATTGTAAAAGCCAAGATTTTACTCTAGGGTTTTCCATATTTTTACGAGCCGTAGGACTATAACCATGTTTCCAAAGTAATGCTTCTATAACAGGATTACTTCTTTTCATTGTTTTTTTATTTTGTGCAATTCTATCTTGAACTCTTTTTAATTTTCTTGAATCTGCCATAGTCCAATTCTTACCTTCTACACGCCCTCTTCGCATTTTCCCTTGCATGTCAGAATCTTGTAAATTATAAAATTTAAACTTTTCAGTAAAATCAAATTGCTCTACAACTTCGTCTGTTATTGCCCAATATACTCTCAATTTATCTCTGTCACGCTCAAGTTCTTGTACTCTAGGCGGTTTGTTATTTAACATATAAGTTTTAATTTGATCTATAAAAGGATTTATTGCAGGATCTTCTTGTATCTGTAACATTCTTTTGTCGTACTCTTCAAAATCAAATTCACCTGTGCCTGGTTTTTCAAGTCCCTCTGCGTACAGAATTTCATAATATCCATCAAGTGCTACATTAAACGGATGTTGATTGGGGTTGTCTTCATCAAATTTAGATAACAACTTTTCATGGGTTATATTGTTTTTTTCAATACGATCTGAATGTTCTTTGTTTTGAAATGAGTTTGCTTTTCTAAAATCTTCTCCGAAACTTTCTTTGTCAAAAACTTTTTGGATTTCCGTATCTCTTGTTTCAACAGATTTATTACGAGTGTCTGTGTACGTTGCAAATTCAGTTCCTGCTTCTAATCCCATTTCTAAAGCACGCTTTTCTGCTTCTGCAATTAAAGGATCTGCTTCTTCTGCAGCTTGCATAAACAACCTGTTCATATCGCTTTTTTTGGTAGGCAACTGGGGCATATCGTATTTTTCACGTTCTTCAATAGAAAGCGAAGTCCAGTAATTTTTATACCTTTCGATCATTTCTTTATGACCGCTCTGTGGGCTTGTTCTAAGACCAAGCATTCCAACTGCTACACCCCAAGCGTTATCTCCTTCCATAAGTCCTTGAAGTGCAAATGGAAGAGAGTTTTCAAATAAGTGCCAACCTATATCTGGAACGCTGTCAACTTTATCAAACGGCTGCGCATCAACACCTGTTGTACCTTCGAGTACCGTGCGGAATGCGTTTACTCCGACAGCTCCTCTGTATGAAAGATATTGCAAAATAGGGTTTTCATACAAATCATCTGAAATCAAATCTTTAAAGTCTTTTCCTGCAGGTGTAAAAGTCGAACCGACAGCTCCCATGACTTGCATGATGGCTCTTATCTGTCCGCCAATTCCAATGTTTTGTCCGCCTATTTCAACGCTTAAGAATTTACTTCCGTTAAGTGGATTTATTCCTTGTTGAATATCTTTTGTAATTCGGTCCCACGAATGACCTTTAGCAAGTCCCATACTTATTTCTGCACCAATATAAAGACCGGTTGTGCCTGCTGTGTAAGCCGCTAACGCTTGAAATGCAGCTTTTTGTCTTGCAGATGCAACTGCTTTTGGAGCTAATCCACCGGGAGCAGTTGCAAATCTAGTGCTTTCAATTGCTACGTAACTTAACGCATCGTATGTTAATGCAAATGTTGACCTCAAAAGTCTAGGTGAGAACGCAAGCCACATTGATTCTATAGCACGGACATTTGCTGATACGCCAAGTGCTTTTGAATCAAGTCCACCTGTCATATTTCTGATATGTGCTGCAAGTTCTGGTAATGTGCTGTCTGGATTCCCAGAGTTTACCCAATTGTCCCTCATGCCTTTCCACATTAACATTCTGCTTGATGCAAGAAATGAAGAATAAGATGCTTGGAATCTACCGGTAATTTGACCTGTAGCAAATCCGGCTCCTCCATACGTTTTGCTAATGCCTTTACCTAAAATAGTATCTTGCAAAAACCTTGAGTCTTCGGCTAATGGTAAAAATCTTTCTAAGTCTTTGGGGTTTAATCCACCACCTCTTTGTAAAGCCTTAAAAATTTCAACGTCACCGACAGGTATTCCGTAATGTGCCATTTCTTGATAGCTTTGCAAATTGTCTCGAATCATACGACTTTGGACTGACGGATCTAAAAATGCCGCAAAGTGTGCTGCGGTTGCTTTTCTCCAAACATTTGGGTTTCTAAATAAAATTGGCAATCCATGTATAAACGGTGCGCCTAAGTCAAAACCAGAAGATAAAAACCTTATTGCGTTTCCAATTCTTCCAATTGTTTTAAATCCAAAATAAGTAGGATCACCGTAAGAGCTTTTTATACCCTTAAAAAGTTTGTCGTAATCGTCTTGTTTAAACATTTTGTTGCGCCAAAATGTTACATCTATTGTGTCTTTTGCTTCTCCAAATAAATTTCCGGCCAATGCTTTTGAGTTTTTAATTTCTTGTAATTTTTTACTTCTTATTGTTTTTGCACGATTAAGTTCTGCTGTATCTTTTCCTAATTGTTTTTCAGTAGCGGTAATTTCATTAATTAAAGATTGATATCCTTTTAATTTCCTTTGATTCCAATCTAATTTAGAGGGTTTCAATAATGAAGGATCTGCTTCAAAAGGATCTAAAGGAAGTTTTGCTCTTAATGCTGCCAATCTTTTTTTAGTAGCGTTTTTTGCTTTTGTAGCTTTCTCAAAGCGGGCAGCTATCTTAGGTGCAACTTCTTCTAAAACGTCAGTAACATTAATTCCGATATCATTATCAATAAGATACCTAGACAATTGATCGTCTTGTATGTCCCTATACATAGTTTTTAAATGAATTTTTAAAGTTTCTCTTGGGTCAGATAAATATGCTTTTTGACCTGTATAAGTGCCTGTTTTCGGATTGTATTTACCAAACATACCTTCGGTAGCTGTATCGTAAACTCTTCTTTTATGCGCATCTGATTTTCCTAAAAGTTCAATTTTATCTATTGTTTCTACTTGTCTCGGAATGTAATACATTCCTTCGTCACGACCTTTAGCAATTGGCTTTAAGCCATGACTAAGACGTAGGTTTTCTATTTGGTCAGCTATAGCCGCATAATCATCTATATACGCCCTAGCTTCGTCAGACAAATTATCAGCAAATGCGCCTGGGTCGCTAAACACATCGTTCCAAACAGTTCCTGTTCCTTCGACAATTCCATCTTTATCAATGTTAATAGGGATTCTGCCAATACTAATTGGTAAAGGTATACTCAACCTTTGGCTAGGGCTTAATTGTTCAAAGCCTGGTACAAAAAATTTCATTTTTGCTGACGCATGCGAATCAAGGCCTGCTTGTAACGTAACTTCTATAAGTTCATCAACACTACTTTCTTGTCTTAGGTATGCAATTACAGCTTTTTCTACTTTTGTAGTAGCGCCAACGGAAGGATTAATTGGAACTTTTTGTGCAATTTTAGCTAATGTAGGATTTTCTATAGAAACAATATCCCTAATAACATCGTTAAGGTTAGGAAGATCGTAAACTAAATTTGGCGATCCTGACCCACCTGATACGTTAAAGTTTTTGCCAAAGTTTTTTAATATTTCTAGTGCTTGTGGAGAACCTGAAGTCACCCTTTTTTTGAAAGTATATTTTCCTGTTTTTTGTACTAGTCCTAAATCTACGAGTCTTTTTAACATACCGTCAACTTCTGTCATCGCAAGAGTAACGGTTGGGTCTTTAGCTCCACCCATTTCGTCAAACATTTTAGTTGTGTCTATTATTTCGTCATTTGACATATTTAGCCAAAATCTAAAATCATTTTCAAACAAAGCACCTTTAGGAATACCTTGAATATTCATAGGCTTATTCATTGTTGCTTCTAAAAGTTCTAGTCTTGCTTGTTGAAACATGGGGGCAGCTTCTTTATTGCTTGCAACAACATCTGGTATTTTCATAATTAAAGATTTGTAAACAGCAGGATTATCTACAAGTTTTGGTGCTGCACCTAAAATGCTAAACCCTGCTTTACCAAAGCTACCAAACCCTAAAGGTGTGTAATTTATAGGATTAAGAAATTCTTTTACGATTTGGCTTTTTAAGCTACCTTTTTTATTTATTTCGTTTGCTTCAATTGTTGCGTTTTTTAAACGGTCAGCAATTCCTTTTCCCGGCAATATTGAATCGCCTTGTCCCTTATAAATCGGAACTGTAGAATCTTTTGAAACAAGGTCTTTTAGTACTTGTTGAGTATCTGGATTTGCCTTATCACCTAACCATCCTAAAATGCCTGTTGGTAAAAATGGTGATAAAGGGCTATCAGCTAAAGCGCCTGACGCACCAAAAAGCGCTTGAAGACCCAATTCGCCACCTCCAGAAATTGCATCAAAATGGCTTTGTGTTTGTGGACCAGGCAAAGAATCAGCACGTGGGTCATATTGATAATATTTTCTTGGATCGTTTTCTTCTAACGGTTTTGGTTTAGGGTCAAATATTGTTGTTCCTGCATAAGGATTTTTTACGCCTTCTATTTTAGAAGGGAGTGTACCGTATGCTTGAGTAAAAAAACTGCCTGTTGGTTTTTCGCCTTCATCTTTCTTTTTTAAATTACTAAGCATGTTTTCAAAGCCCGGCAAACCTTTTGTGACTTCCTCAACTTCTTCTTCAGACATTTTGTTAAAATCTCGTAATGTAAATCCGTCTGCCATTATCTCCTCGCTCTAGTAAAGACAGACATTCCAGTCGGTCTTTGTCTAAGTTGTCTACGTCTTTGTGATTCGGCTCGTTGCTGTTCTTGATCTTGTTCACGTTTAATTCGATCTTGTTCTTGTGTAAAGAACGAACTCTCTTTGTACCGTTTTTCAAATCCCGGTAATTGCGATTGGAAAAATTCAGGTGTTGTTTGCGGTGTAGTAGTCATAAGTTGGGCTACTTCTGAAGCGCCTGCACCTTTTACAGGAGCTTTTTTTGTTGGATCTGTTGGGTCAGGTAACAACGGATCAAAAACATACTTTGCGCTAGGTGTCATAAAATCTGCCAATATTTTTTGGCGTTCTGTTTCTGTCATTGGATCTTCAGGACTAATACCTTCTAACGCTTTAAAATAACCGGCATATCTTATTTCGTCAGGCAAACTAGGGTCACTAATTAATTGACGGTCTTTTAACTGGTCAGGCAAAGTATATTGACTTGGGTCATCGGCACCTTCTTCAGGTGGAAAAACTGCAAACTTTGATTTGCCTGTTTCTATTTGGTAATGCTGTTCGGCTTTTGCGTCATCTGATTGTGCTTTTTGCAACGCATCAGCGTTTTCTTGTGACGGATTAGCGTCATATGCTGCTTGAGCATTTGACAATCTACCACCCCAATATGCTCGTTCATCTTCTTGTAATTGTAAATCTGCACCTCTATCTTGAAGGGGTTGAGCGGTAGTAGCTTTTTGCCACTCTTTCATAAACCCTTCTTTTTCCATTTCCTGTGCCATAAATGCTGCAAACTCTGGATTTGTTTTTGCGTATGGCTGTATCTCTGGTAACAAATTACTCAAGTCATATTTTGCAGATACATCTTCAACTCGTTTTCGACCAAAAGGACTTGGTGGCATAGCGGCACCAGACAATACATCTGCTGCTGTAACGCCAAGCTGTCTATCGTAATCAGACTGATTGTAGTCATATGCAGGAAGTGCATATTCTACAGCGTTACCTGCTTGGTCTTTTCCGGAAAGCATTGAGTCTATTAATCTTTCTAAGCTGTCGGGGCTGTCTACTCCAACCATTTGCGCTCTAAATTCAATGTTTGGAATAACTTCATTTTGAAGATGATTGTAAAAATCTTCAGAAGTATTAGCATTAATTAAATCTTTTGATTTAAAAGTAGCAAGAACATAATCTGGAATAGCTGATTGGAATGCGCTAAATTGTGCCTGGTCAATTGTTGCTTGCCCTGCATTTATTGTGTTGTTTAACAAACTAAAAAAGTTTGGGTCTAATATTGCTTCTTGACCGCTTCCAAAAGGGGCTACGGCTGAATAAACTGCATTCTTTTGTTCATCTGAAGCTTTGTCAAAAGCCGATTTTTGTGCAGGTGTAAAATTATCTAAGATAGTATTTACGGCAGATTTTTGTCCTGACACCGACCCCATATCTTGATCGAACGCCCCAAGTCTTTTGTTTTCTTTAGCCACAATAATTATGTCATCAAACCATTGAGTATCAGCTAAAGCATCTGCAAATCTAGGATAGTTTTGTAAATCTCTTGCAATTTGTCCTTCATCAATAAATCCAAACAAGTCGGGGTCTATTTTGCCGCTTGATTCTAATGAAAATACTATGTTGGCGGCATGTTGACGCATTTTTTTAGGGTCTGATTTATCTTTTTGATAATCAATTTCATCTCTAAAAGTTAAAGTGTCTACTGTTTTTGTTAAAAACTTTCCGCCATCTTCTCCGATTTCTTCTATAATTTCATTAAACACATTAAAAGATTCTTGAACTGTCGGTGTTTGCCCGGCTTCTACTTTGGCAAGGTATCTTCTGCCTGCTTCTGTATTTGCAAGATTTGAAATAAGTTGCCTTTGTGCTTCGCCTGCAGCACTTTGAATATTTTTTATATCAAAAATATCAATTAAAGATTTTGGCCAGTTTTTATCATTCGGATTTAAATTGTAAATTAAACCTTCGCCATCTGTTTGCTCTGCAGAAAACATTGACTTTACGTTTGTTGCAATATCTTTTGTCGGATCCCAACTGTAATTATCAAACAAATCTTGACGTGCTTGTCGGTTTATTTCTTGACTGCCAAAAACCGCAACATAATCATCAGCGTCTTTTTTCAAAAAGCCTGATATTGCTTCGTTAAAATCTTCGCCGCCTGTCATAATATTTGTGTATTGATTTTTAATTTTTGCTTTTTGATCTGTAGCCCATTCAGACATCATTAGGTCTACTTGTGAAATAGCACCATCTTTGCCAGTTGTAAAATAACTTTCTGGAATTTCTTTTATGCCTAAATCTTGTAAAATATTGAGGGCTGTTTCTAAGGTTATTTCTTGGTCAGGGTCTTTCATAAAACTTCTAACTGTCGGTGAAATCCTTCCGGCTTCGACAGCTTCATCTAAAAACAATTGAAGAAAATCATCTTCATTTAAAACATCAGGGCGCAATAGTGCTGAATTGTTTTTAGCGTCAAGGTACACCCAACGATCAGTATCATTAAAACTTCTTTCTGATGTAGTCATATTGCCGCTATAAGAATTATCAAAAACAAACGTGTTTATTTCTTCGGGCGTTGAAGTTCTATTGTTATTTCTGTCTATAATATTAATTTGTGTAGCTGATTCTTCGTAAGATTTTAATAAATCAAATGCTCTAATATCTTGGCTGTACCACGCATTTTCTGCTTCAGCCAAGATATTTTTTAAAGATTCTTCGTTGCGGTCTTGAAATATTGGAATATTAAAAATATCGAAACCATACGTTTCATCTACATCTTCTAAACCTCTTCTTTTTTCTGCAGGGGAATAACCATTTGCAGGATCAAGATAATCTTGCCGCTCGGCAAGATAAAACCCTATATTCTCATCAGGCATATCTGTTGGGTATACATTATCTACACCTTGGTTTAACGATTTTAAAGTCTCAACAAATCGGACTACATCATTTGCGTTTTTGGAAATATAAGTAATCCATCTAGCCATAATATTTTGATCTTCGATAGTTGCATCTGTTTCATAATATTTCTCTAGCTCATTAACAATAATTTCATATTCTTCAAGTTCATTTATACTTAACAGAGGAGCGGCAGCATTTAATAATTCTTTAATGTCTTCTTTTGAGAGTGGTCCTGCCATTACACACCTCCCATTTCGTCATTTGTGTGACGAACCCAAGGTCTTGGTTTTGCATTCATTTTCAAATCGGCAAGTGTTTTTTTAAGAAGTGGCAAAGAGTTTTCTTGTTTTTTACTCATTGCTCTAATTTTCGGTGCCTGTTTTTTTGGTGCGTCTTTTTGTAAACGCTTATACTCTTGCGTTATCTGTGATATTGCGTCTGTTATTGTATTTTCAGCGGGCAAGGTCTATTCTCTCCGGATTAAAAGTATCTGGTGTTAATGGTGCGTTTAAATCTGCGGGCGCTCCTCCTCCCTGTGGCGGTCCTCCCATTCCTCCTCCCATATCGGGTCCCATACCACCACCCATTTCTGGCGAAACTCCCGGTATTTGCGGAGCCATAGCTTGTTGTCTAGCTGCAATTTGTTGTGCAGCAGCTTCTTGATTTTCTTCATCTATCAGTCCCATTTGTTGTGCTACAAGTGTTTCTATTTTTTCTCTTACGGCAGGTAGATTTCTAACTGACTCTTCTATCAGTCGCTGTTTTATTTCGGTACCGTTTTCGTATCCTGCGGTCTCGTAATATGTCATCGGGTCTATCAACCCT
>Ga0208669_1000736_pt1 | contig 12836 bp, 7 predicted proteins | sample 21_taG_FD_184095 | JGI IMG/M metagenome (GOLD analysis project Ga0208669, IMG submission 184095) | Marine viral communities from the Subarctic Pacific Ocean - 21_ETSP_OMZ_AT15319 metaG (SPAdes) (version 2) | ecosystem: Environmental > Aquatic > Marine > Oceanic | place: Pacific Ocean | collected...
ATAACCAAAGCCAATACCTGGGCCTGGTGTTTCTGGTAAGTAGTTTAAACTATCATCGTAATTACCTTCCATTGGAAAATGTAAATACTTTTCAGCTGGATCAGTCGTGTCTCCAAATGTCTCACCCTCGTGTTCACCTGTGAAAACACCACCACCCCATATACCCTGAAGGTTTGCACCATAACTTTGGGGACCATATATCATTCCAGTAGCATCATCATCATATAACGAATTCCAATTACCATTATGTAAATCTTTACCAGGCGCGAAAAATGACAAGTGCATAAAATACCTACCAGTATCGTTGTGATCATTTGCGTACGTTTTAGTGTCTGTTCCAACGCCATGTTCTGTTTTAGATCCGGTTATACCACTAAACCATCTTCTAGGCCCTTTAGAATGATCTTCAACTGTAGTAACAAAACCTTCTAAACCGTTTACGTGATTTACTCCTCTATGATAGTCAGAACGTGGAGTATCTCTTGACACGTTTTGCAAAGGACCAACCCATCCATCTATTTTTAAATCATCAAAGTCTGGATTACTAGGTAAACCAGGCGACGTAGATATTAAATTATTATCAACCCATATTTGGTTTGAAGAATAATTTTTGTTTCTTACAACTGATATTACATCTTTTAATCCTGATCCAACGATTTTATCTTTTTTAGGTCTTTCTGAAATTAAATTTGTTATATCACCAAAATCTGAAAGCCAAGTTTTTAAAGGTGGATAACTCCAACTAGAATCTTCCGCTGATTTTTCTTGTCCAGCCGTTGCTCCTGACCAAGTCACACAACAATACTTAGCATAATCACTTGCCTCGCTTTGCCCGGCGGCCATGTGCATAGAATCTATAAAGAAAGTAGGACCAAAAGTATTGTCTCTCATGTTTTTCCAAGGAGTTGCAAAATCAGTTACTCTCATTTCTCCATCACTACGAGTGTCAGTTCCATCTCCAGCTTCGTCACCCCAATCGTTATTCATATCGTTTGTAGCGTGGTCGTAATGCAAATGGTTTCTACTAGAACTACCACCGTAACTAATATTTTCTCCGTTATAATTTGTTAATCCATACAAATTAGAGTCGGTTTTATAATCGTTAACAGCGTTAGACGAAGTAATGTCATCTTGCCAGTACCACAAACTAGTTTTTGATTTTACTTGGAATTTGTCTAATATACTAACTGTTGTGTTATTTTGTATTAAATCTGTAATTTGATTTTTAGAGATTTTAACAAAAAACTTTCCAGAAAAATCTTCTTCATCTTTAAGTATTCTTTTTTCTACTTGAAACAACAAATCTTGATAAAGATCTGATTCTGTTGTACTAGAATCTCCTTTAACATGTGCTATATCTGCATCAATTTTTGCTATTGGGGTAGAAAGTCTTAATACATAACCCTGTTCACCAACCCAACCGCCTAATACTTTGTATCTTTTTGACATGGCATAATCATCCGCCCCATTATCTTTTCCTCTAAACCAAGAGATATACAAATCGTCTTGAATAGGTTTTTTAGTTGAACCACCATCATCACCTTCTTGTAAATGTAACGGCATTCTACGTTCTTGAAAATTTAACCAAAATGATTTATTTATAACAACCTCACTCGTTCCTTTAAACTGTTTACTTGGGCTCCAGTAATCTATTCTAGCGCTTGGATCAGGAAAAAGTGGATCTTGAGAACTTACAGTTTGTGTAAATCTATCGTTAGTTTCGTTTGTAGCTACACCATAATTAACCAATTGATACTTAATAGCGTCTGGCGCTTCGTTTTTTACATCAATAACTTTGAATTTATTTTCAAATGGAACCTGCTCTTCTCCTGTACCAATTTTCTTTTTTAATATTATATAATCTTCTTCTGAAATTTTGTTTCTATCAGATGATGGAAAACAAAGCCACATATGACCTTCTGAGTTATCTAGCTCATAAGTACTTTTAGTAACCCAAGCTCTTTCCATAAGAAGATTATAATATTCACCTGAATTTTCTTTTATAAAAAACTTTAATGAATCAACCCACTCTGGAAAACTTACTGGAGTACTTACGTTTAACTGTAAGCTTTTACTAGCATTTTTTGTACCATCTGCGTCTTGCCAAGGTACAGTTAAAGCTGCGTAGTCAGAAGTAAACACAGGTGTTTCTCTACCATACTTGTCACAATAAACCACTCCTAATTGGTAGTTTCTTTGAGACTTAATAGATGGTAATCCTTTTGTGTCGAAATTTGAAAATGAATTTTTTCTTTCACCATAACTAACTCCAACATCAACATTATTATTTAAATAATAATTCTGCACATAATTACCATAAACAATTCTATTACCAGTAATTTCTTGTGCTAACGCTTTTTTTGGTACATTATCCCATGGTCTAAGCAATTGATTTGCTGGTAAGGCAGCGTATATATTTTCTGTAGTTATAGTATATCTTCCTTTTGTATGACCACCTTGAGCTTGAAAACCTTTCGTAGCTTGATTTACTCCTGATATAAAGATATTAGTAAGCTTTCCAAAACCTATATCAGCGCCCACATTTTCATGGTTACTCGTTGCATGCCATTCTGGGTCTACATGCTTAATTGTACCTATAGAATATATAACACTTGATTCTTCTTGTTTGTACAGTATTTCTATTTCTACCGCGTCTTCAGGTGTTTTTGCAGATACAAAATCAGTTAATTCTACAGAATGAATAGAGTTAACCATAGCTTTATTATGAGGTTCTTTTACATCATAAGCATTGTCTTTATTGTAAAATACATTTGTATCTACAGAAAGATTTTTATCTATTTGATATTTAGGATTAAATACAGGTGCTGTAAAAGGAGCAAATACTGAGTACTCACCATCACTAAATTTGTATCTATAAGAAAATCTTGGGAATTTTGTTTCGAATAAATTAGGAATTTTATTCGTACCACTTATGTTTTCTGAGTGGTTTATTTTTACAGAAGGAGCATTTAAAGGTTTAGGTCTTATAACTGTAATATGACGCTCTTCAATATCCATGCTAATATTGTCACCAAAAACAACATCTCCAATTTGAATAGCACCATTTTCAATTTTAACGCTATTACCAAAAAGAGTTGATGCAACACCTGTGTCACGATCAACACCTTCTACTGTTACTTGTCGTACACCTAAAAATTTACCATTTCTATAATGACGAATATTATATGGATTTTCGGCATTAAATTCATTAGTACTGTAAGCAAAAGGTATTACGTTTCCAGTAGCATTGTCAATAATTTCTTTTGTTCAGCCCAAAAATACCTACCATAATCATTATATGTTGTAAAATTACTATTTAAAACTGGAATTGACGACACTAACTGTGTTGTTATACCATTGAAACTACCATTTTTAAATTCTAACTGTGTATGTATGTCTCCGCTTGGATCAGTTCCAGCTTTGCAAGTATCTATATTTATTTTCTTTGGCTCACTATTATTATCTGTCCAAAACAATAAGTTATCAATTATATTTATACCAGTTATTATATTTCCAGAAAATTTTAGTACTGCTTTAAAGTTTCCAGCGTTTAGATCTACAATAACAGGAAGTGTAACATCGTTAACGATGTCATACTCTAAAATAGCGTCTTTTTCATAACTTGAAATAAACCAGTATAATTTATTTGTTTTTTCATCAGCAATACTACCAACACAAGTAAAACCAACGCCGACCAACTCTTCGACTCTGTGATTACCTAATATGTTTTTTACTACTCCAATATCAGAGTCTTCTGATGTAGAAACCTCTACGTTCTTAGCGTGTCTATACTGTCCATTTGGTACTAACCTTTCATCAAGATCTTTGTTCATTTTACCTTGAAGAAAAGTATTTTTAATCTCCGGCATATACTAGTGTTTTATTTGCTTAGATTTACCTCTAAGTATTTGAGTTAATTCTTCTAATTTTATATTAGATAATCTTAATTTTGCTTTTCTTATTGCAGCAAATTTTTCTTTAGTTAATCTAGGTACTAAAGCTTGGCCATATGAAGATCCAGATAAAACCGCGTGCGATATAGATTTGTACATTGCTTCTTCTGCAAACTTATGCACTTGCATTTCTGAATCGGTTCCAAGACTATCACTTATATAATCTAAGATCACAGTTTTTCCTGAAATATTAGAGCTAAAATGTATTCTTCCTAATCTTTGATCTATATAAAAAGATCCGTTTACTTGAGCGTGACTTGGTTCAAGTCCATATCTTTCGCCTTGTGTAGGCCAATAAACATCATCTTCGTAGTCGTCATTATTATTTTCTGAAGGCGTATGTGATTTATAATTACCCCAAGTTGAAGAGTTTTTTTCGTTACCCCTTGGAGATTGAAGTGTTTCTCTAGCAAAATAATTTATAACCGATATATCATCAACACTGTTTGTTTCTTGTATAGCCTCTAAAGATCCAGAACTACCATCGTAAAATTCTTGAATTGAAACGGCTACTACGTAAACAAAGGTATGATCTCTAACGTCTAATGCTACAATTTCTTTTTCTGTACTACTTGTGTCAGCTACTACATCTGAAGCCCACTCTATATAACTACGATCACCACCGTCATTAAGAATATCAAATATTTCTACGTCACGATTTCTTGTTCTATTATAAGACCCGTGTTTATTAAATGAAGTGGCAGTTGCAAAGTTCATGTTGTTCACATCTAACGGTCTGGTAGTTATACCAACTCTTAATACACCTTTTTTTCCACCTGTAGTTGCTTTCGCAAGTCCTGTTGCTGATAAATTTACAAAATCTTTATCGCCAACATCTATTGGCTGTGTAACATTTACAGTATAGCCCCAGTTGCTAGATGCGTAACCATTTCTATTTCCGTGAGAAAATTGTAGTTTGTTATCTTTTACAACCACTTGAGCAACTGACTGATCTGGTGATTTTAACCATTCTTGAAAGTCTCCAAGAGCAAAGTCACCATCTATAACTTCCTCGTTGTCTTCTGGAAAAGCATACGCACCACTATCTTCTTGTAAAATTTGAAATGGATTACTAGTGTGTTTTGTAGGATATAAAAGATGTTTTATACCAGCAGAATCTACGCTGCTAATTTTAGTGTAATTAATATAATCATGAGGTATTGGCATAACCAAAGATGATGGTAAATCTATTTGTTGTGATTTTACAGATTTTAAAGTATCAAAAGATAATTCTGCTAATGCTCTTTGCGCGTGAAACGCTATATCTATTCTACTAGCACTTGGTATTATTTTATTATCACCAACATAGACCACCATAAATTGGTTTATAATATCTTCTAGTGAAGTGAATTGATAATCGCCTAACTCACTACCAGTAACAATATTTCCTTTATAATAATCTTTTTGTGTGTTTTTTAATAATCCCATTTATTTATGCTTTTTCTTGTTGTATATTTTTAATTTCTTCTTGCGCCGCGGCTTGAGATAAATTAACATCTTTAATAGCAATTCCAGCTAATTTTAATATACTAATAACCAAATTGTTTTCTTCTGACGAGTGCAATTCAAAATCTTGAAGATTTTCATCATATAAATTATAAAGAGCACTTTGATTGTGTATAACATATGTCCACTGTGGTTTTAAAGGTTTTCTTACTAATTCAACCACAACGTTAGTGTTATCCTCTAAACTCGTAGGTAGCGTAAAATTTATAGTGTTGTTGGATATATAGTAATTAGTAGCAAGAGTGCTTCCAGATAATAAAGGGCTGGATGATATACCTTGTAATTCACGCTTACTAACTCTTTGCATAGGTATTGTTTTTCCACTATCTAAAACTATTGAAACACTATCAATTTGGTAAGTGTTTTCTGGTAAATTATCTCCACTAGAAAAAAACTCAGGATTAGATTCAAATATTTGAATTTTTTGTTCTAATAATTCAATAGTACTATTTTCTGTTGCTCTTCTTGCAAATTGATTTTTATCATAAAAGTATTGTTCAAATATACTCATTTGAGCATGATCAGCAAATAAATTAAACTCTTGCGGAGTTATATAACCTCTCTGTTCTTTATTAGTTATAGCTAATACTTTTTGATACACATCATCAATTCTTACCATAATTTCTTTTAATTTGTAGTTTGCAATCGCCCCGTAGAGCGACTGCATCTACAGTTAGATTAATTTAATCTTTTTTCAATATTTGAATATATTTCCATACCTTCATCAGTTTTAAACCAATGCGCTAAAGCGGTGTATGGATGCTCATCAAATGGAACGTTCATTAGTTTTCTATTATTAGAACCCCATGAAAAAGTTCTTTGATCGCTTGATAGTTTAATGATACCAAGCTCAGTTGCTTTAATACCAAAGTTCCTAAGTTGAACATTGTCATCATTAGCTAATTCTAAGAAAAGTTGAGGGTTTTTTCTAGCAAATACTAGTAAATCTCTTTTAAGCTCTTTAGAACTCATCTTAGACACGCTAGAGCCTTTTTCTACTCTCATAATAGCCTCTGCCATATCAATATCCATGTCTCTTGCAGCTATAATAGCATCTGCTTCTAACTCTAAAGTTTCTATATCGTTTGCTGCTTTAACTTCTGGCTTCCACTCATAAAAAATATTATCTTTATGAGGGTGGTATAAAGAAAGCATTTTTTGCAATACAGTTTTGTTTTTAGGAACAAACAAAGCTCCATTTCTAAATATAATGTGTTCCAACCTTTGGTCGCCTTTCATTTCGTCTACAAAACAAGTTTTTTGATTTTGACAATACTTTAATTCTCTTTCGTAACCTAGTTTTTCATCAAAATAATAAATACCTGTTGATTTTATAGAATAAGAAAGTGGTTTTAATTTTTTTGTAAGATAATACATTCTATCTTTTATCTCCCACTCAGGTTTTTTAGGTTCAACTTTTTTAGGTTTTGGTGTTTCCATAACCGGTGCTTCAACTTCTTCGAAGTCTTTTTCTATTAAAGGCTTTACAGCCTTTTTTGTTTCTTGTTTTTTTGCCATAATATAATATATAATAAAATTAATAAAATAAAAGGCCGAGGCCGAAGCCCCGGTCTTTTTATAAAAATGCTTACTTCATTAACATAAAGTTATTAGCACCTTGAGTAACTAAACATCTTTCAGATAACATATGTAAAGACATTGCATCCAAAGCAGATGTAGCAGCGCCTACAGAACCAGTAACCCAAGTTTTCATTCTTCGGTCATCAGTTTGTGAAGCTCTATATCTAACATGTAAGAAAGGACGCTTCATGCTTTGCCCAACAGTTTGGTCATAAACTGAAGAAGTACCAGCAGGAATCATAACTCCTCTAATTGCGTTGGCACCAGCAATAGTATTTATACTACCTCTAGTAGCCTTGTCATTTAAGTATCTGAAGTCAGACTTGTAAAAGTCATAAGAACCTCTTCTGAAACCAGTAAAGCCTAAGTTTAGTGCCATATCTTCAGAGTTGTTAAATACACCGTAAGATGTACCACCAGCTCCGTAAGAGTTCATTGAAGCTAACATATCGTCAATAGCTAAGCTAGTTGATCTATTAACAAACATCATGTACTCTTCAATAGCACCTTGCTTATCAAACTCAGCTAAGATAGCATCGAACTCAGCTAAATCAGTAGCTGCGTTAACACCAGTAACACCAGAAGTTAAATTACCTCTAGCAGTAATAGCAGCAAATAAACCTTGCGTACCGTGATAAGCGTCGTTAGCACTTAAGAAATCAGCTGCATCATCAGAAGATGTTAATTCACCCTCTAACATAGCCATTTCTAAATAATCAGTAAATCTAGCTCTAGTGTCAGACTCAGCTTTTAAGTACCATAAGTAACCAGATTGACCACCTTCAGAAGAAACTTCAACCCAACCGATTCTCGAAGCGTCAGAACCTGAAACTTCGTAGTAATCTTTTAATATGATTGGTTTGTTGCTAAAAGACTTGAAAACAGGCTCGTTAGATCCTCTTCTATCAGTAGCAGTTGAACCATCAGCAGAAATATAATTAGTTCCTTTGTTAAACTCAGAACCATAAACTAATACTGTACAAAGGTCATCATCAGTAGATGCTGAAGTAGCGGCTCCATAAGGCTCAACTTCAATAAACACAGTAGAAACCTCAGTAACTAATCCTTTAAGTACCTCAGTAGAACTAGCAACAATAACAGTATCGTTAACTCGTACACCGTGATCACTACCTGGATCAACACCATCAATATCAGTTAATATTTCAATTTTAACACCACCGCCAGTAATACCAGCATTGTTGTCTTTAATTTGAGCGTTATAAGATAAATGTAATCTACCTTGCTCAGACCAAACTACTTGATCAGCAGTCATAGCCTCTTCTGCGCCAACTTGAGAAAGGAAACCAGAAATTGTACGAGGTCCAAAAACCTCAGCTTCTTTTTCCATCAAGTCTGGCAGGTATTGTTGTGCCCAACCTTGGTTAGCTGTAGACGCCAAGTCTAAGTAATTTCCAGTTGTTGCTTGTTTTTGTGGGATAGCTACACTATTTAAACTACTCCCTGCAGTAATTGCCATAATTTTTAAATTTTAAATTGTTATTTATTGTTTTTAATTTTAAACTTAAAATCAGAAGATGTATCACCTAAAACTTTTACTTTTATACCACCAGCTTCAATTGTTCCATGACTTTGTCTTGGATTCATATCAACGTTTTTAGCTTTAGCAACACTATTTTTCATAGCATCGGCCTTGCCTTGTTCGTAAAAGTGTTTTGCAACAGCATCTGCATTCATTGCTGTATATAGAGATTTATGATAACCTTTAGCGTCTGATAATGTAGAATTTTTATCTAAAAACTTTTTAGTAAAATTATTTATATCACTTTGAGTTGTTTTAACCTCTTCAGCATTGTTTACGTTAAATCTATATTTTTTATCACCGACGTTATATTCAAAACCTTTGAATTTATCGTTAAAAACCTCGTTGGTTTTTTGTGTAAAAATATCAGAGTTCTTTTTAACTGTTTTTTTAGTTGCTTCTGACTCCTTGTTGTATCTATTAAAGAAATTTACAGCTTTTTGCTGCTCTGTTGTGAGCTTACTTCCAGCTTTAATATCTTCATAGTATTTGGACTTTTGCCCGTCCAGATGGGCTCTAGCGTTGGCAACTTGCTCTTTTAACGCTAATTTTTTTCTTCGTATATCTCTTTCTTCATCTTCTTCTTCGTCGTAAGAGAACGAATCTTCCATAAGGAAGTTAATTTCTTCGCTATTTAAATGAGGTTTGGTTTGCTTGTAATATTCATATAATAGATTTTGATCATCTAATTTTGAATAGTCTTGATTAAGCTTTACATAGTCATTTAAATCACCACCAGTTTCTTCCATAAAATCCATAAGCTTTTGGATATTTTCTGGTAATGGTTTTCCAGTAGCCTCTGCTTCGGCAACAGCTTCTTCTATTTGTTCTTCAACTTCTGTTACTTCTTCTTCTGTAGAATCTTCAGTAATTTCTTCTAATACTGTAGCTTCTTGTGCTTCTGCTTGCGGTTGTACTTCTTCTTGTTCTTGTGTGGGCTCGGCATTTTCAGACTCTGCAACCACTCCGCTGTCGTCAGCGTTATCTTCTTTAGTTTCATTTTCTTTTAATGTTGGTGGTTTATCTAAATTTACCTTAATGACATTGTCATTTTCTTGAGTATCTTTAATATTAAATTTTACCACGTTTTCATCACCTGGGTCTTGTTGGTTGCTTTGTGTAGTCTCTTCGACTACGTTTTCTTTGTTTTCTTCCATAATATAATATAATAATAATTAATAAATTTATTTAGGGTCAAACGATCCTAAATTAAAATTGCCACTCATTATATCATTACCTGATGATTCAAAGTTTTTAGGTGGTTTTCCACTTTTTCTTTGGTCAATCATTTCTGATTGTTGAGTAGCTTGTATTTTAGTTCTTTCGTCTTTCCTGTCTTCTTTTTCTTTTTCTCGATTTTTTATACCATCAACTTCAACGCCTTTAAGCTGCATGTTATATTGAAATTCTAAAGCCATTAATTCTTTTTTAAGCTTTGCCTCTGCTTGCATTTTTTGAGCTTCAATTTGCGCTTTCATTTGTTCTAATTGAGCCTCGCTTTGCATTAACGCTTGATTTTTTTGGACATCAGCTTGGGCAGCGGCTTGAGCAGCTTGTGTATTTGACTGTGTTTGTGCTTGTATGTTTTCTAATTGCAACTGCCTATCTCTTTCTTGTTTTTTCTTTCTACGTATTTTAAGTAACTCGTTTGCTAGCTTAATATTACGTGTGTTTCTAAGATCAATAGCATCTTCAAGTTCTATACTTTTTTGTTGTAATGCCATTTGTATATTATTTTCTACTATAGCTTTTTCTTCTTCATCTGGGGCTAATTCAATAAATATACCAAAATCATAAAGGTGTAATTCTTTCATTTCATCTAATGTAGCCACGTTGTGAGCTCCAATAGCTTGTACAAAAGCGTCTGCAGTTGGAGAATATTCTAAAATATCAGATATTCTAAGCGATAAACACTCTGCTGTTTCAGCTGTTAAAAATAAACCAGCTTGGAGTATATGTCTAGTTGCTGTGTTAGAGTTAGCTGCTGCTAATTTTTGCACACCAACTAAAGCGTTTTTATCTGGCATGCTGCCATCTCTAGCTTCATTCAAACCAGTTACATCTCTTATCATCTGTAGATAATAATTATAGTTACCGATAAGAGCTTGCATTTTATTACCACCACTACCAGATGTTATTTCTTGAATAGGTACTTTGCCAGGGTTTAAATCGCCCTCACTTGTAAATGATCTACCTATAACACTACCAGTTTGAAAGAACATGTTTAAAGCTTCTTGTGGATTATAGTTTGTACCATTACCTAAATCAACCTCTGCTAAACCATCGGCGTCTAAATAAACACCATCTGGAACCATGCGAGACATTACTTGTTGTAGCTTTAAATGCGTAAGCTGTATCATATCAGCAAAACCAGTAGTACGTTTTACTAAAGAATCTATCTTGCCATTATAAATTCTAGGTGCAACAATAGAATAATTCATTTTTACTTTAGTATAATCACTTTTAGGCCTCATCATATTTTTAGCTATTTCATACTTTAGTAGTTTATCTGTGCCTAATATTAAAGCACCTTCGTACAAAACTTCAATAGATCTCAAAAGTTTTGAATACTCACCTTCTTTATTTTCTGGTGGATTAAACGAATCATCTTTAGGTATGATTTTATCAGCGCCAGTACCAGTTTCTTTTACTTTGTAAACCTCGTTCATATAAGTTTTATAATTGAAATACAAAACTTGAATAGTATTGTTATCTTCTTGTTTTGCGGAATAATTAGTATTATAATTGTTTCTATTATAATTTTTATTATTCATTATATCTTCGAGATCGCTTTCTGTTAAATGAGGAAATTCTTTGGCTAATTCGTTTACAGGTATTGATTTAACTTCTCCAACATAGTATATATCTTCAAAATAAGGAGAATCGCTATAAGAGTAAACTAAATTTGCTGGATCAACATAATTTATAGTCACACCCTCTGAAGTATTAAAATCTGTTTTAACAGCACCTATACCAAGAACTGTTAAATCATAATAAAATCTCTTTTTTATAAGCTCGTAATTATTACCTTCAAATAAAACATTTAAGGCTTGTTCTTCTGCTAGTTCTACAGCTTGTTTATAAGTAAGCTGCATGTGAAGCTGTAATTCTTCTGTTGTTTCTGGTATTTCTTTTTCTTCGCTTTCTCTAGTATTAACACCAAAAGTTTGAGCTGTAAATGTGTCAAACTCTTTGTATTGCATGTCGTTTACTATAGCCTCCATGTATTTTGTTCTTTTTTCAACACCGTTTGGTGATTGAGAAAAAGCTTTTATATCGTATGTTCTTTCAGCTATACCGTTTACTACAATATCTACAAACTTAGATATAATTGGAACTGGTTTCCAGTCTAAATTTAAATAGGACAAATCACCGTTTATAGATAACTCATCTTTATATTTTTGTATTGATTGCTCGCCTCTAGCATATAGTCTTAGATTGTGAAAATCTTTAATATTAGACATATATCTATTAATACTTCTGTCTTCATTAAACCATTCTGTTTCTATAGCTTTAGCTACTTTCATGCCGTAGTCATAACTAAGCTTTTCAGCGTCGCTTACAGCTTGACTTGGAAAATAACTTTTATTAGAATATGCCATATTACTTTATTATTTGTGAATTAGTTCCAGTATTACTATACTTAGAAATATTTATATTTAGTTTAGGTTTTTCAACCTTAGCATTCGGTGCATATAAATGCCTGTTGTTCGCCATAATAGCTAAACCAGAACTTATAGATGCATCGTACTTTGTTCTTTTGTTTATGTCGAATTTACTCCAATCATTTAACAGAGCGTTGAAATATAAATCTCCAAATGTTCCATCTTGCTTCATGCCAACGTGATCTTGTATGTACATTTCTATAGCGGCTGCGTGAGCTTGTTTTATATCTTCACTTGAATTAGGTATACCACCTACTTCTTTTTCAGCTACAGACAATTTATTCCATGCTTTATCTGGTCTATTCATACTAAAACCTCTATAACCTCTACGTCTTAAATAATACAAAAGACGTGGTTTGTTGTTCTCCGCAAGTATTGGCATTCCATAAAACACTAATGCCATTAATACATCTTCAAAAAATATTTCAGCTGTAGGTGGTCTTGATAAGTATTCTAAAAAAAAGCTATTCGCAGGAGCGTCCTCCATACTAAACCTGGTTAAGCCGTGTAATGCTCCTTTAGACCCTTCTCCATCTACAGTCCCCGATATATCATAAGAGTCACAACCAAATGCTCCCATGTGTTCATTAC
>Ga0208669_1000739_pt1 | contig 12811 bp, 21 predicted proteins | sample 21_taG_FD_184095 | JGI IMG/M metagenome (GOLD analysis project Ga0208669, IMG submission 184095) | Marine viral communities from the Subarctic Pacific Ocean - 21_ETSP_OMZ_AT15319 metaG (SPAdes) (version 2) | ecosystem: Environmental > Aquatic > Marine > Oceanic | place: Pacific Ocean | collected...
CAGTTTCTGCTGAACCTTTACCAGACCCAAAGAAGGTAATTAGTGGTACAGATATACCAGAATGGGTATCGGCAGCGGGTAGACAATTATATGATCAAGCCTCAGAAATAGCTTCTCAAGACTTTCCAGGATACGAAGGACCCAGAATTGCCACTTATGGTGATGATAACTCAAAACTAACTTCACAAGAGCAAAAAGGATTGGGTTTACTTGAAAGTGGTTCAGACACTTATCAGAGTTATGTTGATGATGCTACTGCAATGGCTGGGACACTTGGTCAAGGTTTTTCTACACAATCATTTACTGGTGCAGACACAGATGCTCTTGTTGGCGATAGATTTGCTTCTCCAAGTCAATTTTCGTATGCAGATTTTAACCCAGAGATGGCAAGACAATATCAAGATGTATTTCAAACTTCAGTTGATCCAGCCTTAGAAGAGCTAAATAGGCAAAGAGAGTTAAGGCAGACACAAAATTCTGCTGATGCCATACGAGCAGGTGCATTTGGTGGTTCTAGATTAGGTTTAAGAGAAGCTACAACAGATGCAGAAATAGCAAGAGCAGGCTCTGATTTAAGAAGACAAGCTGGCAGAGAAGGCTTACAGTTTGCATCACAAAGATATGATACTGATAGAATGTTTGATTCTAACAGATATGATACAGATAGAGCTTTTGATGCAAGTAGATTTGATGCTGAAAGAGCCGCAAGGTTTGGTGCTGAAGATCAGAGAAGAGCAGGTTTTGAAACCAATGAAGCCGCAAGACAAAGAGCATTTGAAACAGACGAAGCTAGTAGATTAAGAGCAACACAAGAGCTTCAAGGGTTCGCTCCACTAGTACAAGGATTGACTGAACAAGCCGCATCTGGACTTATCACTGCTGGTCAAGCACAAAGAGAATTAGACCAAAGAGCTTTAGATATGGCTTATGGCGATTACTTAGAACAAAGAAATTACCCACAAGAGCAATTAAACTTTGCATTAGGTGCTCTTCAAGGAGTGCCATATGAGACAAGAACTATAGGATTAGAGCAAGGTCAGCAATATGTTCAATCACCAAGTATTTATGGACAAACAATAGGTGGTCTAGGATCGTTAGCTAGTGCCTATTATTTAAGGAATCGATAAATGGTAGCAAAAAACAATTTTGGCTTTATATCTGGAGATGGTGCAAATAATGCTAGAGTATTCAATGAAAAAATTGACAACCTAAATAAAATAGAAGAATTGTTCAAAATGCCTTCAGTACAAGCATATATAGACAAAAAGAATAGTGAGTCTATGTACAATAATGCATCTAATACAGATTACAGAGACTTAGACCCTAAAATTGGAGCACTAGCACCATTCGTAAATCAAGCAACAAAAATATTAGATAGTGTATACGCCTCTACTAGTGAGCCTACTCAAAGAGAAAAAGACATAAACATGGGTAGAGCGGCTTTGCAATTCTTTACACAAATGGGTGCAAGTGCATCACAACCAGGTCAAACTGCACTTGGTGCGGCTAATGTAGCTGGTGCAAATGTAGCAAAAGATTATCTAGCTAAAGAAACGAAAAGAGAAGCTGATAAAAAAGCACTAGAACAAGCGAAAAAGTCAACTGCACTTTCTCTTGGTATGCAACTTAAATCTGCTGAAGATGCAAAAGAAATTGCTTTAGGTAAAGCTAAAAAAGGTGCTCCTAAAGTTGTAGAATTTGGACCCGCCATGAAAAATGGTGAGCAAAAAACAGATGGAAAAGGTAATCAACTTTTTACTTATAATGTTTACGATCCACTAGGTAAAATAATCAAAACCTACGATGCACCAAGAAAATCTGGCATTAATATTGATGTAGGAAATAAAAGTGCACAAAAATTTGGTGAAGTGTTTAGCACCAACATGGCAAAGCAGTTTAGCACACAATTAGAGACATCAAGTTCAGCAGATGAGGGAATGGCAACTGTAGATACATTATTAAATTTATTAGCACAAGATGACTTTGAGACTGGCCCGTGGGAAGAGTTTAAGTTACCATTAAAAACATTAGGTCTTAGTTTTGGTCTATTTAAAAACGATGATACTACTGTTGATAATATAGCTAGTGCAGAAGCATTTAGAGCTAAAGCGTATGAAATTGTTTTAAATTCAGTATCTAAGATGAAAGGTGCACTATCAGATAAGGAATTAGGTTTCTTGTCTGCACAGGGTCCAACTTTATCAAAAACCACTGAAGGTAATAAGCTACTATTATATTTGAACAAACATCAACTTAATAAAGCATCTAAATTTCGTGAATTTGTTATTTCTTGGTCAGATACAAATAATGAAGGATCGTTTCCACAAGATGGAGCATCATATAATAAAATGATAAGTGATTGGAAAAAATCAGATACCATGACACAAAATCCATATCAATATATTAAAAATGAAGCAGAAAAATTTGAAATAGACCTTATTAAAAATATGGGTGGCGAAGTAGATGATAATGGCGATCTAGTTCCAGGTTCATTAAGTAACGACACATTTCAAGAGCAACAAAAAACAAAACAAATTATAGATCAAGTAAGTAAAAAATTTAGCCTTAATATGTTAAAAAAAGTATTTAAAAACTCAGGATTTATGGAATGAGCTTAACAGAACAATATTTAAAAAATCTTCCTGAAAAAAAAGATGACAAAAAAGACGAAGTAGAAGAAAAGTCTGTGTCTGAAAATGTGTCTACAATAATAGATACTGTTACTGCATTACCAGGTCAAATATTTGATTTAGCTACTGGAACTTATAAGCAACTTGAGTTTCCTGATGCCAAAGAAACAACTCAAATCGAAGATGTTGGATTTTTTGAATCCTTATTGCCAAATGTAAAGTCAATGTTCGCTAGAAATGATTTTGGTAAAGCTGAAATTATAGCAGATGCATTTGAAGGTGACGAAAGATTTGGTGGAGTAGCTACTGATAAATTTAAGAACCCATTTATAGTCTGGAATGGTGAAAGGTATTACATCAACAAACCAGGCGTGAGCAGACAAGATGTAGGATCATTAGTTGGCGAAATAATAAAGTATCTTCCAGCATCTAAAGCAGTAGGATCAGCTAAAACTATAGTTGGTAAAATAGGAACTGGTCTTCCTGCTTACACTGCTACAGAAGGAGTTGGTCAAGTTATTGAATCAGCAATAGCACCAAAAACAGATAGAGCAGATAAAAGAACTTTATTTGAAAAGGCTAAAGAAGCGACAGGAATGGGTGCACTAGCTACTGGAATAGATGTAGTAACCCCACCGCTTCTAAGAGCGCCTGTTGAAGCAGTTAAAGGAGCTACACGAGTTGGAGCTAAAATATTAGATAAGCCAGTACCTGATTTTGCAAAAAGCACTATTCAATCTTCAAAGTATCCTATAACACAAGGTCAAAGAACTGCAGAACCATATACTCCACTTAAAGGAACTGCCTCATCTCAAGTCACACCTGATTTAGAAGCAGAGGATATAGTTAGAAATGCTCCTAGCACTGATCCTTCTGCAAAAGCTATATTACAAGGATTAGATGAAAAGCAATTAAATGCAATTCGAGACGATGCAAAAGCATTGCAAAGCGAGATGGGTTCAGGAACAATGGCTGGAATTGATTCAGAATTAGTACCTTTGACTGCCACACAAGAAATAAAAGATATAGTGACTGGAACTGCTAGAGACTTAAAAAAAGTAGCTGGAGAAGGTTACACTTTTGTAAAAGATGCTTTAAAACAACCATTTGTTTCGTCTACTGGTGTTAAAGCAATGGCTAATAACCTTTTGAAAATTGTAGATAATGAGTTTGAAGTTGGCTTGACTGGAACAGGCAGTTTAGATGCTATGCCATTATTAAAAAAAGAAATAGATAATATTAAGAAATTATCTACTATAGAATCAGACAGACCTTTCAATCAATTAGCCTCATATCAAAAAGAAATCAATAGAGTTTTAAGGACTGCTACACCAGGCACTCCAGAACAAAGAATATTAGGTCAATTAAAATCCTCAATTGACGATTTTGTTTTCAATGGTATAGAGCAAGGCTTTATTACTGGTAACGATAACATCATACAAATTTTAAAAAATTCAAAAGATTTATATAAGCAATATATTAATTTAAGTGGAAAGAAAACGACTGGTGATATTGCAGAGCAATCAACTAATCAGATACTGAAAAAGTTATCTAACCCAGGTCTTGAAGCAGATGCAGTTGTAAATTCTTTTTTTGGTCACTCAAAATTTAATCCAGCTCCAGTAATGGCAAATGTATTAAAAAGATTTAAGGCTGGTTTACCTGAAGAAAAATACATAGAAGTTACTGCCTTGCTCAAAGATGCTATACTAGAAAAAGCCTTTGCAGGTAAAGGTAAATCTGGCGTAACTAGAACTAATATTGTTAATAATTATAATGAAGTATTCAAAAAAAATAAGAATTTAATTGATGAATTGTTTTCAAAAAAAGAATTAAAACAAATAGAGCAATTTAGAGACAATGTTATGCCTACTCTATGGGCAGAAATAAAACTTAATCCAAGTGGCACTTCTTATACGTTGTTGAGCAGTATGGCGAGAACTGGTTTATTAAATTATTTGAAAATTCTTCCTTTTGTAAAAGAAGGAGCAGAGACTGTTCAAACTATATCAAATATAAACAAAGCTAAAGATATGGTGAAACAGTACATAACTAGAGCAGATAAACCTTTATTTGATTTTCCGCTGCCAGGCATAAGGGAAGGTAAACTTACTATCGCTCCAAAAGGTGTATTTACAAAACAAGCAGTTTCTGCACCAGCAAGAGAAGAAATTATTGGAACTGAAGAAGTAGATCAAAGTGCTATAAAGCCATTGGTTGAAAGTATATCGCAAAAGAACATAGGAAAAATATTAGAATCTATAAGGTAAAATAATGGCAAAACCAACATTACAAGAATTTCAAGTTTCTTTAGAAAAACATATAGCTCTATCAGATGAACGCTGGAAAGAAAGTATCTTGAGAATTAAACGTATAGAACATATTATGATTGGTACTAGTGGTACTGCTATCGTTTTACTTATAGGTTTGCTAGTGAGGTAGCCAATGGTTGTTGCCGAAATTTTAACTGGTATTGCATTAGTTCAGAAATCAGTAGAGTTCATAAAATCAAATATAAATACAGTTCAGGACATATCTGGAATAGCAAAACAGATAGATGGCTTTTTTCTTGGCGAAGAACAAATGAATAAAAAGCAGGGTAAAGGCATGTCCATTGCTGAACAATTTGGCTCTGTAGAAAAATCAGCAGATGACTTTATAAATCGCAAGTTACTAGAAGAGCGAAGAAATGAGCTTAAAAATATAATTAATCTCAGATTTGGGCCGCAGGCTTGGGATCAGATTATTGCAGAAAGAGCAGAAAGAATTAATCAAGCTAAAGAAGCACAACGTCAGCAAAGAATAAAAGCTAGAAAACAACAAGACGAAATTATGGAGATGTTGAAATGGGTTGGATATTCATTTATTGGAATTGGGTTAGCGTTAGGTGCTTTGGTTGTAACTGTAAAAGCGTTTGCTTACGAATACAAAAGTAAAGATTACACAAGACAACAAAAAGTATGGCAAGGAAAAATACAAGAAAAAAAATACACAACTTGTAGATTAAAGAAAATAGTTGTGTCAAAAATTACCAAAAAGCAAGCATGTATATATCAAGGTGGTAATAGAACATTTGAAATGATGATCGAAAAAAACTGCCCAAAGCAATATAAATGCATTTATCATCCCAATGGTCAGGAACCAGATATCGATAAAGTAATGGAAAGCCTCAGAAGTATAACTAAGTGAAGTAGCCTATATCAGCTTCAGCTACTTCATTAGGAATAAAAAGGGGGAAAACATTAGAGGACATAATGTTCACTTTTATTTACTGATCCTAAAACGTAACATTAAAATGAGATCAAAATAAATTACGTCTTGCAGATCGTATCAAATTAGCACCTTCCTTTCTAGTAAAATCATATCTGTTGTCTAGGTACTTATGTAAATGCTTCATATTTGTCTTAGCTCTGATGCATAATTGGTAACCATAATAAAATCTTTGCTCGTCTTTCTTCCTATAAGCATCGCCTATGCACTGAAAGACTGTTGTGTGTCCATTGATCAAGCTCATCATGTTCATATGCTTATCCTCTCGTAATAGCCATTAGCAGTCCTAATAGACTTCTTTTCAAACCAATATGACCAACGACTATCCCAAGTATCGTACACAGTGCCATTCTTCATACACATTAGATGCCTATTTACTGCAACTATAATATTACCTTTATTTGTAAGCTCATCAAGTTTAGTTCTTTCTTTTGATCCAAACTTACGAAGTGATACCCATCTCCAATTATTGTTTAAAAGATAGTCATGGTAAATCTTTTTATAGTTACCACTTCTAGGCGATCCACCTTTCTCTCTAGTTCTAGATTTCATTTGCTTAGATAGCTTAGTATTCTTTTTAGCTATGTAATCTTTATTAAGATCAAAAAGTTTATCATAAATTACTTTGTAATCTATTTCAGTAGCAATGGAGATTGCTCTTACGACACAATCCCCAGCTTCACCTTTAAAGTAGTTTGATCTACCACCATCACTATAAATAAAATTTAGTTCCATTATTTACCCCCTTCTTTCTTTTCTTCTTCATGCCTTTTTAATGCTTCTTCTTCAGCTAAGTTTTGCAAACCATAGAACTGATCTTGGTCTGTTTGGTCTTGAAGATCAGAATTATCTACTAAATAACTATTTTGAAATTTTGCCATTTTATTCTCCAATCTCATTAAATTCGTTACTATTTACAAACTCATTCATATCTTGGTAATAACCATCTACCCATTCAATCATCTCTTTACGAGTACCATTACCATTTGAATAAATCTCTTTACCATTAGAAAACTTTACTACCCAAATTGGATATGTATTCATATAGCTAACTTTGTTCTCAATGATAAAATCTCTATAGTGCCACTCTATATTTAAAGAGTTTTCTTTTTTTTCTAGTTTAAATGTTGTCATTTTTTTCTCCAAATTTTGTTGTTCATCTTTCCTTACACACAGTTTACCAAAACCCTTTAAACATGTCAACCACTAAATTGGGTTAAATAAACATTTTTTTTGGGTTGACTTATGTGTTTACATATGATAGAATGTATTTAAGGTAAATAACGAACAACAAAATTTGGAGATTTTTTTATGAAGAACGTAATCAAAACAAAGCCTAAAGAAAAGTCTTGGGTTAGTGCAAAATTATTTCAAGTTTATTTTAATCAAATGAGACTGCCAATATGTGGACTTAGATTTGCATGGGCAGTAGTAGGTCATAAGTGGGTCAGAGTGCAACTACCTTTCTGTAGTACCAAGTTCAAGATGAGACGATCCATATGGGATCAAATGGATGTAATGGGAAAGGGAGTATAGTAATGGAAACTGTTAAAATAATTGTTACTCGTTCTCAAGCATTAAGTTTTGGTAGTGAAACAATTAAAGAAGATAATTTTAGGCAACAAAGTTTTATTAATATCGACTTAGATGTAGCAAAAGAAATTTATGATCAATTAAAAGAGAATTTTGAGGGAGCGAAATAATGAAGGTAAAAAAACATACTTCTATTTGGTATTCTTTAGATACTGAAACAGAAGAAAGAAAAAACCTATTTGACACATTAAGTCATTGGGGTATCATTAAACAAGTAAATGTATATACATATTGGAAGAATTTTGAGAATAATAGATTTGAACTGTATGAATTACAAGAATGTGAGAACAGAGTTGATATTGCTTTTAGAAGAGCAATTGACATAAAAGAAAATATTCTAAGGAGCTTAGATTTAGATCACAGTATCAATGAGCAAGTATGCAAGAATCTTTATAAGTTTATAAGCGTACAACTTAAAGACCTAACTGATGATCACTACAAAATTCAAAACATATTTAAAGATATAAAAGCAGATATAATCTTAAAAAAAATGGAGTAATTTCTGGGAGGTTGTTATGAAATTTCTTATTATACTTTTTCTTGTCTTGCTATGTTGTTTTAGTAAAGCAAAGGCAGATGAAGTTAAGTGTCTTGCTCTTAATATATACCATGAAGCAAGAAATCAGCCAACAGTAGGCAAACTAGCAGTAGCACAAGTAACAATGAATAGGGTAAAAGATGTTAGATTTCCAAATACTATTTGTGGAGTTGTTTATCAGGGTTATTATTCCAACAATTTTCCTATAAAAAATAAATGCCAATTTAGTTGGTGGTGTGATGGTAAGTCAGATAAGCCAAGAGACCTAAGAGCTTGGAGTTATTCCTTAATGTTAGCACAAAGAATGCATGAAGGTTTCTTTGATAATATAGACGTAGTAAAAGGTTCTACTCATTATCATGCAGTTTATGTAACGCCATATTGGACAAAAATGAAAAAGAAAGTTAGGGTCATAGCAGATCATGTCTTTTATAGATGGGAACAATGAACTTTGAGAACTGTGTAAAGTGTGGCGAAAAGTTAAGAGGTGCTACTAGAGTTAGGAAAAAACCTAAAAGATGCTTTAAATGTTTAGGGCAAAGTAATTATTATTCACACAATTATGAACTAAGCAGACTTTGTAAACAAATTATGAATGATGCTAAAAAGTCTAAAATTGAGACTGAAGACCAAACCCACCAATTTGAAGACAATCCCGCTGCCGAAAAATACAATCAGAATGAAGTAGGTAAAATTAACAAGCAGTCAGTAGGAATTGTGTTTAGTCGAACATCTATTGGCGATAATATCAGCGATGAAAATTAAAACATACTTATCTGCTTATCTTCTGGTCTATTAAACTTTGGATCATACGCCTTCCTATTTTCTCCAATATATTCGTGTGAATAACATATTCTGTTAGTTTCTAATGGTATAAGGCGTTTCTTATAATCATAAGTATCTGAACTTCTATCTTTTAAATTAGTTGCAGTGGCTCTCCATAGAGGTGATTTTTGTCTATACTCACCCATCCTTATATGAGAAGTCTTAGAATAATACCTTACGCCACTTTCTATATGAATGTCAGCTACTGCATCAGAAAGTCTAGTCCCTAGTCCTAACCCTTGGAAGTCTGGAAGTATTACTGTTCTAGCTTCTCTCCAGTTTTTTCTTCTATCGCCTTCATATAAAGGTGGTGTATATCCAGGGAGTGAGACACTAGATGAAAAGCCAATTATCCTATCTTTCCAAATAGCTAAATAACAATGAGCCGCTTGAGGAAGCTCTTCTGTTAAATAGTGATGCTTCTTAAACAGTTCCCAATACTTTCTGATCCCTTTGATAACTGTAATTTCAATGGGTTGCCGAACTAACCCCCTTGATGCAAATTTCTTGGCATCAGTGTTAAAAACCCAATCTGGGTCTAGCCACTCCAATATATCATCGTGACAAGTCGCTAGAACTATATTTTTTAAGTTATTACGCTTTACATACTTAGACAAAGATAAAGAGCATGACTTGGCTACATCTCTGTTAACAACTGACGTAAACTCATCTATCACAATGTTACTGCCTAATCGTCTTGCTAGATCGCATCTAAAGCCTTCTCCATTAGATAAAACATGTCTTGGCTTTGCCCAAGTAGGAACTGTGTTTAATCCAACTGCTCCAAGTCGTTCTATAGCATCTTCTACAGAGTCAAAATGAGAAGCTACAGATTTATTATTATCCCATTCTATTTTAGTTTCTTTGCCATACTGATTAAGTATAGATGTTTTACCACTGCCACTAGAGCCATAAATAACACCAATACCAAACTCTTCTTCAAACTTAGATAAATGTGGAATAGTAAATTCAGTTTTACCATCAAATTCAAAATCAAAATTTTTAAAGATTACTTTGTCTATCTCTGACATTTCAACTTCACTCTTTAGCACAGTGCTTTTAAAATTATATAAATCTTCCATATTAATCCCCTAAAGTAAAAGGGAGCATAAAGCTCCCCTTATGTTTAAGCTATCTCTAGCTCTTTCCATTTCTTGCTATTAATCATATTTCTTACATCGTTTTGTCTACGTTGCTGAACTATATGATTATTAGTGCTATTGTTCTTTACATCTCCAAGATGAGTAGACCATGCAGTTGCAGACTGATATGCACACCATAGAGAGCCTTTAGCACCATTTCTACCATAATCACCCTTACCATGAATTTGTGCCACCTCAGACTCATATAAACCCATTAAATGATATAGTTGCTTTTTATTAGTGTCAGATTGACCACTAGCTATCTTAATATCATTAGCTTGGCTTTTAGCTATAGTAGTTTTGAATAAGTCAATAACTTGATCATCTTCTACTTTAGTATCCCACCACTTCTTAAAACTCTCAGTTTCGTCAGTGATAGCAGTAACTGCATTCTGTATCTTCTTGTTAGATGCATCTACGTTGAAGTGTGTAGTATGTCTATTAGCAGTATAGGCAATCTTTTGACCACTTACTAAAGTATTAAAACAAACTTCATTCATCCATCCAAAGAAAGATTGAAACTTCCATTTGGCGTTGTAACTATTTCTAGCTACAAATTTAAGATACAAATCGTGATCACCTACTTGAACATGATGAGCTGGAAGTAATAATTCCATCTTAGACATAGCACCATTTTCGTAAGTGTTTACAGTTATTTCATGGTTAGAGAAGTCTAAGCCACCACTTTTCATGGCTTCTAGAGCACCACCAAAAGCATCAACATGATGTATTGGCTTGTATCGTGACCCTACTATTGCTAGAGGATCACCTTCTTGAGCACCTAAATTATCTAGGCGTACAATCTTTCTACCCATATGTGAAGGGATACCTTGTATATCCCTTACGTCTATTTTAAAATCTACTTTGCTTAACGCCTCTTGAATTTTAGTATCTAACATTATGCTACCCTCGCTAGTTTAAATAATTTACTGTGCTTGAAGCCTATGTTGAACTCCCAAGCAAGTTGGTCACCACCATAGTATTTATCGTGCTCTAAACCATCTGCTTCAAGTATCCACCTAATAGCAGTTCTGTAGTTAGAAGCACCTAACTTACAAACCTCTTTAATTCTCTTGGCTAACTTAGAAGCGTTCTCAGCCTTGATCTTAGCATCTTCTGCATCGTTCTTGACCATATCGTCAATAAGATCATTCCAAATACCTTGTTTAGCACCATCGTTAGATGCTTCCCAACGTACCCAAAATCCTTGTGATGGTCTGTAACCCCAAGCATCTTTATGAAGGTCAGAGATTGTATTTTCGCAAAAAGTATATTTAGTCATTTTGTTTCTCCAATTTTTGTTAATCGTTATTTAATTAATATAATATATGTAGATACATAATGCAACCCCTAAAAAGAGTTTTTTTATAGTTTTCTTACATATTCTAATTTAGCATAGATAATTGAAGAGATTTTCACCATATTTTCTATATGTTGTAGGCTTTCTTCTTTTGACAATTTATCTCGCTTTATATCAAGTTTATACTTTTGCAAAATTTTTTTTAGTAGAAGAGCTTCATCTGAAACTTCTTTTACTATTATATTAGCCATAAGGTATCTCCTTAATTAACAATTTATCTCTAATATACAGACCATGCTTGTAACCTTGTTTATAATATTCAGAGAAAGTTTTCTCAATATCTTGCTTTTCATTAATGATAGCATCATGCACACCATCTTTAAAGTAAGCTAAATAACCTCTACGTTTATGACGTATTACATCATTTTCATTATTACCATTAGTCATATAAAAAGTCTCCTTGATTTGGATCGCTAGTTAGAGGTGTAAAGGTAATGTTTACTAGTCTGTAAGTACCTTTAAATTTAGATTGTATTGGTTTTGGATTAGGCTTTAAAGCAGAAAGCTCATCAGGTTTTAAAACCATTTTCTCATCTTCATGCTTTATAATTAATCCACCTTGCTTGATCGCCTTAGTAACTTCATAATCTCTTATGCTTACATATTTACCAAGCCACAATTTTGTTACAACTCTAGTATACATAATCACTCCTATTCTTGTTTAAGTTCCCATTTAGTTGCTCTAGCTTCAGCTTTCATAGAGGACAACTTTTTCTCTAGGCGTTCTAATCTTTGATCAGATATATCGTGATAGTAGCCATCAATATCCTTAAACATCTCAACAAGATAAATAATATGATTTATTTCACTTGCAGTTAACATAGAACGATTTAATGAATTAGCATCTCTTATAATCTTTCGACTGAACTCTTGACACCAAACATTCATAGGTTGACCATAATCTGCTGATTTGGTTTTTAAAAATTGAGCACTAGCTCTAATACTTTCAACTCTTCTATTCCTCATTTTTTTTATTCCTTATTTTTAAATTTCCATCTTCGTCAATATAGGCTTCTGTATTATCGTTAACCCACTTTTCTTTCTTTAAATACTCTTCAGTTTTAAAATTAACGAATGTATTATTTAGAGTTTCAAATTGTAAAATCCCTGCTAGTTCATGTTCTTTGCCATTTTTTGATAATGGATGATGATTTAAAACCATTTCACATTCATATGGATTAATGTCGTGATCTCCATCATCAAACGACTTTTTCCAAACTTCCATAGATTTTATAAATTCCTTTACCTTCATGCTTAAACTCCAAAGTTAGCGTTATAACAAGCATTATCAATTAGGCATATAAACCAAAAAGCATAATACAATACATAAAGGGTAGCTATAGCAGAAGCTATAACCCCCATAAATTTTAAGATACTAAGCAACATCATCAAGACCTACGCCTTCCATATGCTTTGCATAATTTTCATATGACATATTTTCTTTTTCAAAAAC
>Ga0208669_1000741_pt1 | contig 12808 bp, 12 predicted proteins | sample 21_taG_FD_184095 | JGI IMG/M metagenome (GOLD analysis project Ga0208669, IMG submission 184095) | Marine viral communities from the Subarctic Pacific Ocean - 21_ETSP_OMZ_AT15319 metaG (SPAdes) (version 2) | ecosystem: Environmental > Aquatic > Marine > Oceanic | place: Pacific Ocean | collected...
ATTTGTTATTTTAGCCCTAATTATATTTACACAGGTAGCACCAGTATTCTTTAATGTACCTACTGTAATACCTACTGTAATTGAAGGAGCAAGCATACTTGGATTTGAACTTACACCAGATACAATTGAGTATGTAACTGTACAAGCTGGTGCGGTACTCAAGTTTGATGAAGTGTTTGCTTGGGCTACTATGATTATAGAATTTTATTTCGGAGCACAATTAGCAAAAGGAAAATAATATGGCATTAGAATCAACAACATACATAGATGGCTTAGTAACAACTAATCCAACAGGAACAGATGCAAGGAGCCAGGGCGATGACCACATAAGGTTAGTTAAGTCTACGATCAGGTCTACTTTTCCTAACATAGCAGGTGCTGTAACAGCAACACATACAGAATTAAATCTTATAGATGGCTATACTGGTACAACAGCAGAGCTAAACTATAATGATGTGCCAACACTTGGAACAGTGGAGTCATCTAAGACAGTTACTGCTGATGCTTCTGGAGTCACTACTAACTTAAAAACAAAGAAGCAAACAGAAATTGTTAATGCTATAGGTACAGTTAGTGGGGCAACAGCAATTAACTTTGCACTAGGTAATGTAGTTACTGCTGTACTTGCAAGTGGTGGTTCTTTCACAATAAGCAATGCACCAGCCTCTGGAGTATATGGTAAATTTAAACTTATACTAACTAATGGTGGTACAGTGACAGACCCTTGGCACGCAAGTGTTAAGTTTGCTGGTGGAACTACTCCTACTCTTACTACAAGTGGAATAGACATTTTAACATTTGAAACAATTGACAACGGCGCTAATTGGTACGCAGTTGTTGAAGGTTTGGATATGAAGTAATATGGCAGAAGCACAAATAACAGTATTGAACCCTACTGGTATAAATAAGGATATGAGTTCTTATGAAGCACCAAAAGACAAGTGGTCTGATGGAAATAATATACAGTTTGATAATGACAAGACTGCAAAAGTTTTAGGAAACCAACAGGTGTTTGGAACTCCAACAGTAGCACCTTACTGGTTAATGCCCTTTGATACTATAAGTACAAACTCTTGGATTTATCCAGGTCTAACTAAAGTATATAGAGTGCATACATCTGGAACTACAACTACACATACTGATTTAACAAGAACTTCTGGTGGTGATTACAGTGCAACAGCAGTAGCTGGATGGAATGGTGGTGTCTTAGGTGGTGTTGCTATTCTTAACAACGGAGTAGATAGCCCGCAGTTTATGGGCACAGCTAACAACGCTAAGTTTGCTGACTTGACTAACTGGTTAAGCAGTACGACTTGTGCAGTTATGCGACCATTCAAAAGATTCTTAGTGGCACTGGATACAACAGAATCAAGCACGCGTTATCCATTCAGAGTAAGATGGTCTCACCCAGCAGAGGGTGGTACTGTACCTACAACTTGGAATGCTGCGGATGCTACTAAAGATGCTGGCTATGTTGATTTATCACAGTCAAAAGGATTTGTTGTTGACTGCTTACCACTAGGTGATACTAATATTATCTATAAAGAAGATTCAATTTGGTCTATGGCATTTGAAGGTGGACAGTCTATCTTTGGATTCAGACAGCTATTTGCTGATGCTGGTATAATAGGCAGACACTGTGTAAAAGACTTCGATAATAAGCATTTCTTAGTTACTGAGGATGATGTCATTATTCACGATGGTCAGACTAAACAGTCTATAGTAGATTCACAAATTAGAGATGAGTTGTTCAGCTCTATGCACCCAGACTATAAAGCCAGAACATTTGTAGCTGCTGACAGAGAGAAGAACGAGATGTGGGTATGCTTTGTTTCAAATACTAATGATACAAATGCTTTTGCAGATACAGCTTTTGTGTATAATTGGAGAAACAATAGTTGGTCTAAGAGAGACTTGCCTTATGCTAGTTATATCGACTGGGGTGTTGTTGAGTATGATTCAGTTACAGACTGGTCTGAGTCTGGTGACTGGGATACAGATAGTTCTGCTTGGGATGCACCTTTAAAGCCTTCTTTATTAATAGCCTCTGCTTCAAACACAAAATTATTTGTATTAGGTAGCAACCAGAATGCTGGAACTTCCTACAGGGCTTGGGTGGAAAAAGATAATATGCACCTAGGTATTAGTGGAACTAAATCTGTTACAAAGATTATCCCTAGAGTAAGTGGAACTGGGGCTATAGATTTCTATATTGGCAGTGAGATGAAGCCAAGAGAAGGAACAACTTGGAAAGGACCATATTCATTCACACCTGGTACACATTCAGAGATACCAGTCAGAGCTACTGGAAACTATATTGGGATCAGGGCAGAAACTACGGATGATAAGACTTGGTCTATAGAGAACTTAGAAATTCATTGGAAACCTATGGGTGTTAGAGGTAAGGGTGTATGATTCGATACACTCCAGGACCAGTACCAGATAACTCTGATGATATACCAGCATACTTGAGACAAGAATTTGCAAGGATGTCTTCTACTATAAACAACATAGCTGATGGACATTTTGATGTATCAAACGTAGCACCAGATAAGCCTAGAACTGGTGACATTAGGTATGCTGATGGAAGCAACTGGAATCCAGGAAGCACAGGTGAAGGTCTATATATTTATCTATCTACAGGAGCGTGGAGTAAACTTTGATTGAAGGGATTAGGGGAGAGAATGTAGAGGCTTGGTGGTCTCTCGTTGAAGAATACTTGAATACAGCTCTTGAATATAGTTTAGGGGAGTATAGTATAGGTGATATAAAAAGTGCTTGTATATCGAAGAATATGCAGTTATGGGTAAAATTTGATACAGAAGTCAAGGGTGCTTTTGTTACAAAGATAGCTAAATACCCTCAAAAGAATTTACTTATTGTCATACTATTGGGTGGTGATGAGTTCCAGAAATGGAGAGATGAAGCAGATGCACTCTTAAACGCATTTGGAAAAGAAAATAATTGTGAGTATGTAGAACTATTTGGTCGCAAAGGCTGGGGAAAAATACTCAAGGATATAAACTATAACGAAGTAACAAGACTATTCGCAAAGGAGATAAGATAATGTCAAAGAGTCCAGATACAGAAACGCTAGATAGAGACCCGTGGGATGTTGCTATTCCTTATATGAAGGGTGGATTCGAGGAGTCTGCTAAATTATATAATGAGCATAACCCACAGTATTATAGTGGTCAAACACAGGCTGGATTTAGCCCTGATCAGCTAACAGCACAACAAGGGATAAGAGACTTTGCAGTACAAGGTGCTCCTAGTATTATGAACCCAGCAATAAGTGCATACCAGCAAGGCACGAGTGCTAATATGCTAGATGTAGCCAACAATCCATATGTAAATAATATGGCACAAGCCGCTGCGGATAGAGCCTATGGTGGTCTCAATTCACAACTAGCAAATATAAGAGGCGGTGCTATTGTTTCTGGAGGATATGGTGGTGGAAGACAAGGTATTGCAGAAGGCAATGCACTTGCTGGAGCTTATGATTCAGCTAACCAAGCCGCAGCTGGTGTATATAGTGATGCTTATGGTCAAGGATTAGGACACCAAGCTAACACATTAGGTATGACTGGTGGTCTTATGAATGCTGGCTTTAGTCCTTATGCTGCATTGAGTGGCTCTGGTGGACAGCAACAAGCCAGAGAACAAGCACTGATTAATGATGCTATGTCACAGCAACAGTTTGAACAGAACTTGCCATATGACAAGCTAGCCAAATTCCAAGCTGGTATAACAGGATTCAGTCCACTGGTAGGAAATGCTGGTCAATCAATAGGCACAACCCCAGGAAATAGTTTAATGACAAACATAGGGGGTCTAGCTCAAGCATACTCCCTAATGAGATAGGAGATATAGATGCCAACAGAATTAAATATTTGGACACCTGATGGGATTATTCCTGTAGGTGATGGTAATGCGGCATATGATGCTGGAAACAGTGGAATATATTCTGCATCTGCAATTAATACTAATTCCCCAGGTCATCCATCATTTAATAGCAACACACCAGTTGTCAACATTCCAGACCAAGTTATAGGTGGTGGTTCTCAGTTTGGTCCATTACTTCCAGCAAATCCACACGGAGGTGAGCCGAAAATAGGTAATTATAGTACAGGCACATTTACACCAACTGCTGCGATGATTAGTAATCAAGCTAATACCAATAAATATCCTTTAAATGATTATTCGGCAGACGATAGATTTAGAACTGATGGTGGTATGCAGCCAAATCGAGGTGTTACACCTGACAGTACAGCTCCAAACACAAGTCCATCTGGAGGAGGAGGCAGAGCTCAAAGCACTGGACCAGCTCCTATACCACAAGTCCTTTTATCACAAAACCTAACACAAAGACCACAGACTGGCAACATATATGCACCTGATCTTTCAGCTTATAATGACTCATCCTTATTTAATTATACTGGACCTGGAGGTGTAGATGAGTACACATACGGACAAGGATTGCCTTATGAAGGAGCTGGATATGACATATGGGGTAGCCCTACTGACATAGCAAATCCATATTATGAAGGACAGTTCGCACCTCAAATAGTAGGTGACGGAGGTTTTCCAGCAACACAAATCACACAGCCTGGTCCAGTAGGTCCAGCAGATGGTGCTATTAATATGAACCCAGTTCAATTGCCTAGTGACTTGCCCCAGATAGAAGTCAGTGCTGATGTTAGTATGCCTGGATTTGTAGGCGGTGGAAATCAAACTATAGGTGGTAGTTTACCTACTGACCTAACTTACCAGCAGACAATAGATGAGATGGGAATCTTTGGACCAGACAACCCTCCACCAAGCACTACTTTCCCTAGTCCAGGTGAGTCCAATTTATCTTTAGCTGAAAGACAAGCACAGCAAATGGGCACTGCTAATTGGGATGCTATGGTGGCTCAAGCAGATGCTATGGATAAGCAACTTAGAGAAGGACAACTGTCCAGTTATGACCCTTATAAAGGTGAGGCTGAGTTGAATAAAGATGTGGGTAAACTAGGAACTCTACCACTAGGTGCAAATACTCCAGAAGAAAATGAAATATTATCAGCACTAATAAGAAATGATGGGTCTGAAGTTACTATTCCTTTTGGCACATCAACTATGCCAGAACTAGGAACTCCTAATCCTCAAAGTGGACTTCCAGTACCAGAATTTAATACTCTGCCAGAACAAGGATTAACACCATTACAACAAGCAGCTAGGGATGCGGCTGGTAATATAGACACAAGAGATTTTAGATTCAACCCTACTGGAGAGGAAGACAAAAGTCTTTTACAAAAGTGGGTAGAAGATGGTCCAGCATATCAACCAACAAGTGATGCTGCTATAGCAGAGATGGAGGCTATGGGAAAACAAGTTAAAGAATATGCAGACAAGGCATCTTTAATTAGAAATATGGGTGTTGAACCAGATAATTTATTTGACGAGCATTTTGATAGAAACCAAGCAGAGTATACACCAACTCTAAGTGACTATTACCCAAATGCTACACCTATGCAGTTTGCTAAAACTGCTGGTGGTGATGGATTTACACCTAAGATTGGTCCTAAGACTGGACCTAGTGGATTAACAGCTTATGATACTATATCAGATGGTGACTCAGAAAATATATTCCAAACTCAAGACGTTGAAGCTGACGCTTATCAAAGAGCTTTAGATAAGGAAAGGTATCAGACACAAATCAACAACCCAACAGCAGATTTTAGTGGGTATATGAAAAACTATGGTTCTGGATTTAAAGAGCCACAAGCTAGCCTATCCGATGTAACAGATGCTACACCTATGCAGTTTGCTAATAGTGCTAGTCAGATGGAGGTTGCAAATACTAATATCTTTAATGAGAAGAGAGACAACTCTATATTTGCTAAAGGACCCAGTGAAACATCTACTGAAATAAAATCTGTATTTGACGAGCAACAGAACTATGAAGTTCCAGCATCAGAGATGAGTCCTGGTGAGACTGGTTTGATTAATGGTATAGTTGAAGGATTGCAAGCATTCGGTCCTAATGACATTAGAACAACTGGTGAGCAAAATGCTTGGAACGAATACAATAGTTACAAGGATGCTGGAATAAAAGCTCTCAATAATGGTGAGATAGATGAGAAAGCGTTTAATGAAATTAAAGGAAAGGCTGGTTCTGAAACTGTAGTGAATCATTTTGTAGACAGTAGCAAAAACCCTAAGATAAATAACTTTATGACAAATGCGTCAAATATATTTTATCAAGCAATGGATGTTATTGTTGGAGATGACAGCATTAAAGATGGAATAGTTGATTATTACCAGCAGAAGAAAGGTGTTAACAGCAGTGTACCTCTTGGTAGTGTTGCAGAAGAGATAGCTAAAGCTAAAGAAGCAACTCAACAAAGGAAAGAAGTACAAGAGAACATCTTTACTCCTGGTCCTATGAAATTTGCGGCGGCGGCTAGTTCACCTAAACCAGTAGTAGTTAAGAAGGATAAGCCTAGTAGGAAACCAGTAAAGACAACTACCAGTGTTGTTAAGACTAGCAAGCCTTCTAGAACACCAACAAAGAAAACAACTAGCAAACCAAATTATGGATACACTAGAACTTACAGTAGAAGATATGGATTATAAATTTAAAGGAGATAAGTAATGGGTACTTGTTATTTACCTGATGGACAGGTAGCGTCTGGGATAGGACAAGCTGCTTGTATGGCAAACCAAGGAAACTGGGTTGACGATAGCGCATCTAAACAATCAGTAGATGACAGAGGTGGTGTGCAGAAATACTGGGAAGATACATCTCTTGGTAATAAGCTGCTCGATGCTTCTATAGCTATACCTGGGCTTGGGATGCTTGGTCTTGGAGCTAGAGGAACATTTCTGGCTTTGAAAAATTCCAAGCGAATAAAGGATTTAATTGGTTTTGGTAAGAAGGGATTTTATTCCAGTAAGCCACAGACATATGCCAATACTGCAAAGAACAGAGAGCTTGGAAGAGTGGGTGATAAGATACCTATGACAACTAGAGGTCCTGATGTCAAACCTTCAGGAGGAGCTCGTTGGAATAAAGACAAAAAACAGTGGGAAGTATACAAAACTTGGAAAGACCCTTATAAAGGAAAGATGAGCGGATGGAAGAAAGTTCCAGGAAAGAGGACAAGCACTCCTAAGTTAGACAAACGTGGCAATCCAGTATATATGAGGGGTCCAGAACAATTTAGCAAAGGAAGAACTGCTATGACAGCTGCTGGCATAGGTGGACCGATGGCTTATATGGCTGGAGAGTCTGGTATGATACCTAACCAAGCTCACTCTGATAGAGTTAATGCTATTAACGCTAATATAATGAGCAATATGCAAGCATCACAAGGACAGCTTGATACCCAAGCTAAGACAGAAGCTGATGCTAAAGCAGAGGCTGATAGAAGAGAAGGTCTGGGTGAGTGGGGAAGGATGCAAGAAGATATGAAGAAGCCTGAGTTCTGGAGTGAGAGTATGGGTGGTGGACCAAACGATACTCGTATGATGAGGATGGCACAACTAATGTCTTGGATGGGTAAAACCCCTAACCAAAAAGCACAGAGCACAGACCCCCAGAAGTTGTGGGCTGAGATGGAGCAAGGTGTTATGGATAACAACGCTGCTCTAGAAACAGCACAAGCCACACTTGCTGGTAAGTCACCATATGGTAAGCCAAATGTTAATAATATTGCTGATGGAATACTTCCTCTAGTTGAGTCTAGATTTGGAGACAAGACTCCTTGGATTCCTGGTGGCAAGAGAAAGTCTGATGAGTTAGAAAGTATATCTAAGCAAATTGCATTCAAGTTCACTGAGCTCGTTAATGCAAACCCTCAAGCTGATAGAGATAAGTTAATGGAACTAGCATTTAACTCTGTTGCTCTAGCATAAAATATGGCAAACTATTTCAATCCTGAAGAGGAAGAGATTATAAGAAATCTCTCTGCTTTTGAAGCGTCAACACCTCAGTACCTAGCTATGCAAGGTCAAGGTCTTGGTGCGTTTGGTGATATACTCGGATTCGATACATCTAGAATAGACAAGTTCACCCAAGAACAAGAGAGAAAACTAGGTGGATTCCAGTCCAAGCACCCTGGCAGGCTTCTTGAATCTGAAGAGCCTCTTGAATGGTGGAAAGAAAAAGCTGCACTAAACTCTATGAATACAATAGCACCTATGTTAGGATTCGCTGTTGGTAATACTATGAAAGCTATACCTCACCCAGTAGCCAAAGTTCTTGGTAGTGCTATTAACTGGGGTACTGCTGCTATGACATATAATATGAACTTTGCAGATACTCTAGAGGAGCACCAGAGAGCTGCTGGTAGAGAACTGACTGGTGCAGAGAAGGCTTGGGCATCTACTGTTAGTATGGGTGTGACATATCTTGACCTGATCGCGCCAAGGAGAGGTGCTACTGAAACTTCTAAGTTATTAACTAAGGCTTTTGGTAATGGTGGTGTAAAGGCAACAAGAGATTCTTTGGTTCAGCTTGTAAATACAAACAGAGATAAACTCCTTACTCAAATAGGTAAGGGTGCTAAGTTCAGTGGTCAAATGATTGGTACTGAGATGGCAACTGAGGCTGCCCAGAAAGGAATACAGATAGGAACGAGCAAGGACCCTGGAAAATTAGGAACATCTGAGGGTCTTCAAGAGATGATGGAAGAGGCTCTAATTGCTGGTCCTGTGGCTGGTGGTATAACTGCACCTGCCGCAGTAGGAGTGGGTAGAGCACAGAACAGAGACTTAGGAACTGCTAGGAGACTGGCTGACAATTACAACAAAGGATTGGTTGCTAAAGAATCAGCAGATAGTGTTGATGATGTTAAGGGTGCTATTGATATACCTATGGGTAAGGGGTATGAGTCAGGATTTAAACTCTTAGCCAAACAAGGAAACGAATTAATTAAGAAAGGCACGGGTGTAGACGTAGCTGATGCAACAAGCAAGCTAACTAGCACCATAGCATTTAAAGGAACACACCCTTTCCGTACAATAAGAGACAACGCTAAGACAGGTCTTGTATATCATTCAGCCAACAAGATACTACAGATGTTTCAACCAACTGAGACAGGTAGTAATGAGCAAGGAGTTAGAGATAATTTCTATGCTCTTAAAGAAGTTAAGACTGGTGAATACTTAAAAGATGTAGTAGATATAATGAATAAGTATGGAAAGAAGAAGGCTGGTATTGGTTTTATAGGTAAGAGTTTTAATGAGGAGCTCGGTGCATATATGCTTTCTAGGCTGGACCCTAAGAGACCAAAGGCAAATCTACCTAAGTCAATTAATCCTGAGACAGCTAGAAATATTAATAAGGATATAGATTTAATAAGAAAGAAACTGAATAAAGTGCATAAGGATTTAGTTGATGCTGGTCTTAATGTTCAGTACGTTGAGGACTACTTAACAAACCCTATTAGTAAGGATGCTGTTCAAGCAAATAAAGATGGATTCATAAAGTCTTTGATGCTATCTAGTGAGCGTGCATATAATGAGGCAGTTAAAGCAGGTCCTACTAAGATAAAGAAAATAGAAGAAGCTGAAGCAACAGACATCGCTAATGGTATTATAGATGGATACGATTCAACAGTTAGAGTTGACAGAGATGTAGCAGCAGAAGAGAGAAGCGGTCAGAAGAGAAAGAACTTTGAGAAATCAAGGAGTGCTGCTTGGAAATATCTAGATGAAATATCTTCGTCTCAAGGATTTGGTTCTTTCAGAGAACAGAACATAGAAAAAGTATTAACTAACCACCTACAACAGGCTGCAACTCGTGTTGCATCTGCCAAAACATTTGGAAAGGATGCTTCTAAACTCAAAGAAGAATTATTTAAGTTAAAGAAGAGTGGTGCTATAACCCAGAAAGAAGTGGACAGAGCTTACGATTTGTATGACGCTTCACATAATGTATATAAGAAGGATGCAGATAGGAATGCCCTTGCTGCATCTAAGGTTGCTACTACTGTAGGTGCTATAACCCACCTAGGTTTGGCTACTATCTCTTCTATTACTGAGCTTGCTTGGATAGGTGAGAGAGCTGGCTTTGGTCATATGTTAATGACATTACCTAAAGCACTCAAGTATGCTGTCGATGGCGCGGTTCGAGGTGGCAGAGGAAAATATGTAGCACCTGGTGAGAGCGCACAGCTTATGGCAACGCTAGGATTTAACTTGGACCCTAGAGTTAATGAAAGACTTGACCAGATATTTTCTACGGAACAGAACAAAGTTCTTAGTATTTACTTTAGAACACCACTAGGTGGTATGCTTACACAGTGGACAAACTTCAATAGGAACTGGGCTGCTCAAGCTATGCTACATAATATAAATCACAGAGCAAATAGTATTCTTGCTGGTGATATATCTGACATAGAACAACGTAGGCTGGACAGTGAGTTAAGAGAGAACGGATTAACTAGAGAAGATTTTGCCCTGATCACTAATGCTTTCAGAGGAGAGGATGGTAAGGTAAGAGTAGATATAACTAACGATGCAATACTAGATAAGATTGTCAAGAAAGAAACAAGAGAGGTTGCTCCAGCTAATAAGAAGAAAAAGAAGAAGGCTGACGTAAGAGAGTTAGATGTTTCTATTAGAGATATGCTAGTTCCTTGGATGCACAAGGTAGTGGATGATGTTGTTGTACACCCTAAAGCAAACAACAAACCGCTATGGATGTCAGACCCTAGGTTTGCAATCCTAGCACAGCTTAAGACATTTCCAGTTGTATTTGGTAACACAGTAGTAAAGAGACTACTAAAGAAACTAAACCCTAAACAGTGTAGTCCAGACTACGGAGCTGCAATTGGAGTTGCTGGTGCTATAGCTATGGCATATGCACTCGTTCATATAGGTGAGACAATGAAGTCTTCAATTAGAGGAACTGACTTTGAAGCACCTGGAATTAGAGAGACTCTAGACAGAGCTGGTCTTACTGGTTCTTTAGGTTTGGTGTTTGGTGCTGGTAGATTCCAACAAGGTGCTGTCACTTCTTTAGGTGGTACTGCTGTTGGCGCAGTCGATACTCTATTCAAGGATGTTATAACTCCAGTATGGACTGCTGATGATGGTGGTCTAGAAGATGTCAGTGTTACTGAAAATCTTGTTGACTGGTTTGGCTCTAGCCTAGACAGCTCTCTCGGTGCTGCTGGAATATACTTTAAACCATTTACTGACGAGGATAGCTAATGGGATGCGGAACTAATATAGTACCTGGATTTGATGAGGTCAATAAAAAGATTAAAGACCCTGGTCTAGAGATGAAGGTTAATCAACTGTTTCACGCACAAGGAAATCCAAAGACAGGTGATATAGAATACAGAGAAAGCAACACAGCTTCTGTATTGAATGAGCTTTCTCGTAGACCTGGTGAGTTAGGTCATATGTCTAGGTATTTGAAAGGCATTGGAGTTCAGCATAGTCTTAGAAGTAAGAAAGCTAAGAGAGATCAGGATGGAATTTCATTAGGCGGAAGCACTAAGTGGACTCCTGTTGGAATTACTGTTGACCCAGCAGAGGTTGGTAAGAATAATAAATTTAACAATATGTATGATTTGCTTGTTGCTATGGGTGAAGACCCTAAAGGACCAGCCGCCCAATACAACCATAAACTTAGTGATGAACAGAGTATAAGGATGGAAAGGGCTTGGATAAGAAAGACTGGTGAGAATTGGCAAGGTCAAGAGATGAGTGTTGAAGAGTTTAACTCATACATTTAACATCTATATAACCTACTCTCTTGTCTAGGCGGTACTGACCAGAGAAGTCTGTCTTTGATGGCATACGTCTATCTTCCCAGCCAAAGTCATAGTCCTCTTCCCTTAGTTTACTTACATTAAATATGTACTCACCTTTAGGTGTTGATACTATGTATAGAAATTCCTTTCCGCTTTCGTCAGCCTGATCAAGGTTGGCTTTGTACTTCTTGTACTCTATTAGTTGTGTATCATAGTGTGCTCTTCGACACTTGAACTCAATAACATAATCTTCACTGTGCCCATCGAAGGTACAGAACTCATCTTCAGTTGCTGTGATTGATGTCTTTAATTTATCAACAGCTATCCATTGCAATTCTTCTTGTGTCATAATTCTTCTCCCTTGATTTCAACAATAACATAATTGTTTTCCTCTATGCCACCAAACTTTGTGGTAATCTTAGTAACATAATCATAATCATCATCTTTAATTACACCACCTTTAACCAAAGCATCCATAAAAAACTTGTGCATAGGAAAGGTATAGTTGTCTAAGTCTTTCTTCCTTTTGTTATTAAAGTATAAAGTATACTCAGGTGTTATTGTCTTGAACTTTGGTAGTGTCTTAACAAACTCCTTAACAACTTCATAATAATCATCCTTGCATTTTCCTTTGGCGAAAGGATGTAGGTGTAGAAATACATTAAGACTAAGTAGATTAGTTTTCTTCTTGTCTCCCCTTCCTTTTGAATAGGTAGGTAGTGGTAACACTCCCTTCATTTTCATTTGATGTCCTCCTCTTTTAGTATCTCTTCTATTTGTTTCTCAATAAACCAGCGTGCCTTTCTTAGGTCGTCTAGTCTACCTTCACCAAGGTGCTTGTGTGGGTATCTACATAGATACTTGGTAGCACTGGCGATCAGGTAGCTCATCTTCTGGTCTAATATAAAATCTATTACTTCTATCTTCCCTTGCTGATAGTGTTGTGGGTTTATGTTATCTGCATTCATTTGCTCCAATCCCTCCTCCATAAGTTTCTTGGTTTAGCTTTCTTTTGTTTCAATTCTTTTTGTAACCTCGCAGTCTTATCCATTTGG
>Ga0208669_1000743_pt1 | contig 12767 bp, 13 predicted proteins | sample 21_taG_FD_184095 | JGI IMG/M metagenome (GOLD analysis project Ga0208669, IMG submission 184095) | Marine viral communities from the Subarctic Pacific Ocean - 21_ETSP_OMZ_AT15319 metaG (SPAdes) (version 2) | ecosystem: Environmental > Aquatic > Marine > Oceanic | place: Pacific Ocean | collected...
TTCCACAGTCTTCGGTAACAGTAGTGATGACATCCATAATATGACTGGTTCTCTAAATATATCTGGTTCATTTGGTGTAAATGATGGTAACGTACACATCGCTGATAAAATGATAGCTGGTTCAGGTTCTGGTTTTGGTTTTGGTGATACAAATCATTCATTTACTGTGAAGTCAAGTGGTAACAACTCTGGTTTTTCAGTCTTGAGTTCGGCAGGTGGTGAATTACTTAGATTTATTCAAGAGAGTAATGATGCAGGTAAATTCGATATTTATGATGGTGGTTCTTTAAAAGTAAGATTATCAGCTCACGCTAATGAAAATAGTTACATAAATAGTGGTGGCAACTTAGGTATAGCCACATCAAGTCCTGGTGAAGCAATACACGTCAGAGGTAGTGAACCAACAATAAAAGTACAAGAGGATAGTTCAAATCATTATGTAGAGATTGAAGGTGGTGGTAGTACAGCATTTATTAATTTTTATGATTCATTACGTTTCAGAGAAGGTACTACTGAAAGAGCAAGAATATCAGGTAATGGAAATGTCTTAATTGGTACTACAGATGATGATGCAAGGTTAATGGTTAAAAAAATAGATGGTACGTCTTATGGTCATTTTGTAACAATAGAAGGCGATACAACTGATAACAATAATTATCCTGGTATCTCTTTTAAAGGTGGTACACTTGCAAACGCTTATCCTGAGATTGGTTTAAGTAATGGTGGATTGATGTTTTCAATCGCAGGTGGATACCACTCAAGTAATTATAATAATAGAACACAAATACAACTAAATGGTTCTGATGGTCATATACTTTTTATGACAGGAGGTGACCCTGCAACTGAAAAAATGCGTATTTTATCTGGTGGCAACGTAGGTATAGGAACTGCAAATCCAATAAGACCTTTAGGTGTGTCTTATGGAGCAGCTAAAACAAGCACAAGTACTGCTTATGCTATGTCAATTCAAAGTAATGAAAGTGCTAATCAAGCAGCTTTACAATTTTATGTAGTAGGTGGGGCAAGTGCAGCAGTTAGAAAGTTTCAATTACAAACAACTGAAGTTGGTGTAGCAAATGCTGGAATAATAGAATTTCAACCTGATGGTGGAGATGTTAGATTTCCAAACGGAATTTTATTTGGTAGTGATACAGCAGCTGCAAATGAATTGGATGATTATGAAGAAGGTGAATATACTATAACTATAACTGGTTCAAGTGGTGGTAGTTGGACTATGAAAAATGGGTATGCAAAAGCAAGTTATACAAAAATTGGCAGGTTAGTTACAGTAACAGCTAGATATGAGACTTCATCAAAAAGTGGTGAAAGCGGTGATTTAAGATTTAATTTACCATTTACAGTTGCAGATTTAACTGACCAAGCAGGAGGTGCTGTAGGTTCTATAACTCTTAATAGGTCAGCTTACACTATAACTGACCAAATAAGCCCTGTTACATTTGATAATGTTCAATATTTTTCTGTACAAAGGCATGAAAATGGTCAATCAGAAACTTATATGCAGGCAAGTGATATAGATGGTACTTTTGAAGGACACTTTACCTTAACTTATGTAGCAGCTTAACTAATTTAAGTCTAATTGGATGATTAGATTGGAACAAATTAAAATAGGAGAATAAAAAATGGCTTTAACAAAAGAAACAATAGAGGATAAAATAGAAGTAGTTGGTACTTTTAAAGCGGTACAAGTAAGAACAGCTACGGTTATTAAAGAAGATGGTGTGGAACTTAATCGTTCATTTAGTAGAAAAGTTTTAAGTCCTTCCCAAAAAAGTGGTAGTGTTTGGATTGATACAGACATATCAAGTGAGTCAACAGAAGTTCAAGGTATTTGTAATGCGGTGTGGACTAATAGTATAAAAACAGCTTATCAAACACACGTTGATTCACTACCTAGTTAATATTTATATAGAAAGAGAAATACGATGGGTTTAACTAAATTCACAGAAAAACTTATATCAGACGGCTTTAAGGCTTCGATTAGTGGTTCTGATATCGCCGAGAGTTCATCTTTTGCATCAAGGGTGACGTTAGTTGAGGGTGGAACGACGAGTAAAACACTCGTATCAGGTTCAGCACAATTAGCCGCGGACATAAGTGGTTCTTTCGGAAATCAAAGGGTGGGTACATCTGATTCACCTACATTTGCAGGTGGTACTGTAACTGGAGATTTCTCGGTTGGTGGTACGATAACCGCACAAGAGGTTCATACAGAATTTGAGAGTGCATCGATTTTATTCACGAGTGGTTCAACTAAGTTTGGTAATTCGGGTGATGATATTCACAATATGACTGGTTCAATACGAGTTAGTGGTTCAGCTGTTAATGATAGTTTCTTTCTTGGACATAATATAGGTATAGGAATAACGTCTCCAACCACTTATTATGAGAAGGTTTTACATATTCACGAATCAGCAGGTTCATCAGCTATTCATCTAACAAATAACACAACTGGTACAACTAGAGACGATGGTACTGATTTAATTGAATATCAAGATGATTTTTATATTTGGAGTAGAGAGTCAGCTGGTAACATACTTATAGGGACGAACGCTACCGAAAGACTACGTATTTCTGGTTCTGGTGAAGCTATTTTTTCATCTGATGTAAAAGCGGCTAAATTTGAAGTATATACTACATCCACAACCGATCCTGTTCTTATACTTGGTGACCAAGGCGTAGCTGATTATAAATTTACATTTCCCGATACGGGAACAATGAAGCTATCAACAAGCACAAGTTCTTCAAAAAAATTCTTTCTTAAAAATGATGGTAGTGGTCAGTTTAATTTTGAAACTGATGGAGAAATTACTCTACTAAGTTATTTAAACATTGACCAAGCAGCACAAAATGGAATAAGAATTAAAACTGATGACACAGCGGTTATCTGGGTTTATGACAAGAGTTCTGATGCTATTACAGGTGGTGTTAATTGGGGGCATTCTGACGGAACTACAATTTTCTATACTGGTGGCACAAATGAAAGAATGCGTATTGAATCTGGTGGCGATATAAAAATGACGGAATTGCTTTATGTTAATAATGCTGTAAATCATGGTAGAACTACAGCAGGTTCTACATTTAGAGCAGCGAACAATGGCAATGCAGCTATTACATTATTATCATCAGCTAATCATAGTGCTGGAGTTGGACAAGATATTGTATCTCTAAACTTTGCAGCTAACAATGAGTGGTCTACTACCAAAGATGGTGTATATGCTCAAATAAGGTGTGAAAATGGTAATGGTAGTTATGCCGATAGAGGTCAATTAGTTTTTGCTACTGGATATAATGGTAATACTATATATGATAGAATGACTTTAAGTTATGATGGTATTCTCGGTTTCGATACAGGTGTACCTGCTTCTGCAACTGGTGCTACTAAAGGTATACATATAAATACAGGGGGTGTTCCATTTATAAGGTATACAGAATCAAATTCATCTGGAGGAACTGCTGACTATGAAATCTATGTAGCTAATGGAGTTTATGTTTTATATGATAATGATGATAGTGCAGGTGTATATAGTGTAAGCACTTCACAAGTTATTTCTGGTGATTTTAATGACACTTCAGATGTTGGTTTAAAAGAAAATATTAAAACAATAGATAGTGGTCTTTCTGTTGTGAATAAACTCAATCCAGTAACATTTGATTGGAAGAATAAAAAGAAAGGTAGTAACTCTGGATTTATCGCACAAGAGGTAGAAAAATTATTACCAAATGATGTTGAGGGTGAAGATTTTAATACAGATTATCCAAGTGGTCGAGTTGGTGATGTAACTGAAGATGAAGATAAAGGTTTTAATAACTTTGGTAAATCTATCAATTTAGGTGGTATAGTTGCACATTTAACCAAAGCAGTGCAAGAACTATCAGAAGAAAACGATTCACTTAAATCAAGAATAGAAACGTTAGAAAATTAATATTTATAAAGAAAGAAAAAGTTAAATGCCATATTTAGGAAGACCAGTAACAAATGCAGGTCAATTTGAAATAATTGACGATATCAGCTCAGGCTTTGATGGAAGTGATGTTTCATTTACCCTACAGGTTGGTGGAACCGATATATTACCTGATGCGTCAAATGTGACGATTGTGCTTGATGGTGTTGTTCAGATACCATCGTCGGCCTATTCGATTACTGGTTCTACTCTTAATTTTTCAGAAGCACCAGCTGATGGAGTTGAGTTTCATGGTGTTCTAGCTGGTCAATCACAATTTATAGAGAGTGGTTTCATAACCAACACACACATTAGTGATTCCGCTAATATTAGTGGTAGTAAGATAAATACAGACTTTAGTGCACAGACGGTAAAGGCTGCCATATTTGATGGGATGGTTAGTGGTTCCGCACAACTAGCCGATGATATAAGCGGCTCATTCTCAAAGGAACATTTGGGGGCAAAGGTAGCTAACGTTGTCACAAGCTCAGCTCAGATAGCCGCAGACATAAGTGGTTCTTTCGGAAATCAAAGGGTGGGTACATCTGATTCACCTACATTTGCAGGTGGAACAATCACAGGAGATTTTGCTGTAGGAGGAACATTAACGGCACAAGAGATACATACAGAATTCGAGAGTGCATCAATTTTATTTACAAGTGGTTCCACAATCTTCGGTAACAGTAGTGACGATGTTCACAACATGACTGGTTCATTGAATGTGAGTGGTTCTTTATTCGTAAAAGATGGTACACTAACAGTTACAGACAATGTAGATTTTAATGGCGATTTAGACGTGGATGGCACAACCAATCTCGATGTGGTAGATATAGATGGTGCTGTAGATATGGCAAGTACACTGACTGTGGGCACGGATTTAACTGTTACAGGGCAAGATATCCAAACAGGGGCAAGTAATTGGTTGCATCTTGGAGATGATAGTAGGATTGTATCAATAGGTCAAGGTAACGAGCTTAATTTTTTGTACGATACAAATTCAGATGCAGCAATATATGTTAATTATAATGGCTATAATGGTAGTAATGGCCAATTTCGAGATTTTGCAATCGCTAATGGTAAAGGTAGTGTTGTTATGACAGTTGATGGTTCTGCCTCTGCTGTTGGTATCGGCACTTCAACGCCAAAAGAAACATTTGAAGTAGCAGGGCATATAGCGAACTGGAGATTGTATAGTACAAGTGGTGTTTCAAATGGTGCTTTATCTTTTAATAGCTATTACAATGGTAGTGCTTGGGTACACGATGATAATTCTAAAGTATCTATGAATATGTATTTGTCTGACTCAAGAGATAATTTAGAATTTTCTGTAAGAGCAGGTGATGCTTCAGCAGGTGCAGGTAGTACACAGATGGTAATATCTTCAGCAGGGAGAGTGGGCATAGGCACAGATAGTCCAGAATCGCAATTAACTTTTAGCACACAAGCTTATACTACAAGTGCAGATAATGGCATTAGGATACAAAACCCAGATACAACAGCAGATGCAGTAATACAGCATTATGAAAATTCAGATTATGTAGATTGGTATATAGGTGCTAATGCTTATGTAAATACAAGTGGAGGTCAAGTAAGGTATAACACAAGCAAAGGAACAGCGGCTATAAATATTTCGGCTGCAAATGGTCATATCTTTTTTGCTACAAGTGGAACAGGTGCAAACCCAACGAGCAGAATGCTTATTAATAATACTGGTGCAATAACTCAACCTTCTCAACCCGCATTTTGTGTAATACTTGCAGATGATGCCAATAAAGGCACAGGTTCAGAATATCAACTTACTATTACATCTGAAAGATTTGACCAAGGAAGTAATTTTGCAAGTAATCAATTTACTGCACCAGTTACAGGCAAATACCAACTTAATCTTGTGCTAAGACTATTACAAGTACCAGCTAACGCAGATTATATAACTGTACAGATAAAAACAAGCAATGATAATTACTCACAAGTTATAGAGCCAACTACTGATAAAGATTTTGAATCTTTATGTTTATCTGTCCTAGCTGATATGGATGCAAATGATACTGCTCACGTCACTTTTTATCAAGGTGGTGGTTCTGGAACAACAGATATTGATTCTGAATCGTTCTTTAGTGGGTACTTAGTCGCTTAGTGAAATAACTAATTTGAAATAAAATAAGACAAGGAAATATAATGGATATAGAAAAAAGAACTTTAACAACAACTGAAGAATCAGTTTTAAAAAACGATTTAGCAGATGTTGCAGAGTGGGTAAAAGGTGCCATTGATGGCAAGGTAAACAACTGCAAGAAAAGAATGATTGCAGAGTGGACACCTAAATTAATGGCTGATGATTCTGTTGATTCAATACCAGCAGATGAAGATAAATTAATTGCAATGATTGTTGCAAGAGATGATTATAAAAATCGTGTTGAAAGGGAAAATGCGTAAAAAATTAAACCAATGGGCAGATGATAAGATTGTTGCACTAACAACAAGAATAGAAGTATTAGAAGGTTAATATTTATAAAGAAAGAGAAAAGAAATGGCAAACACATTTAAATCAGTAACAACGGGTAGTATCGGAACTTCATTAAGAGATACGTATACTTGTCCATCCTCTACAACGACGATAGTCTTAGGTGCCAGTATGGCTAACACACATTCGTCACCTATAGGTGGCTCTATTAAAGTAGCAAAAAATGGAAGCGCTGCTGGACAAGATGATGTGTTTATAGTCAAAGCCGCACCCGTGCCAGTTGGTTCGAGTGTGGAGGTTATGGCTGGTAACAAAGTCGTACTACAAGCTTCAGACAAATTACAATTTCAAAGTGACACCGCTGGTTCTTTAGATGTGGTGGTTAGTTTATTGGAGATTACTTAATGCCTTACATTGGTAAACCACAAAGTGCAGACCCCATAACGGTAAACGCCTCTAATATAGAAGATGGTAGCATATTAGCCGCTGATATATCTTCTAGTCTTGGTGATGCTATAAGTGGGTCATTTACCACGGTAAGTTCATCTTTCTCCACAAGAGTTTCTGATGTCGAAGCGGGTAGTACCTCAAAAACATTAGTGTCAAGCTCAGCTCAAATAGCCGATGATATAAGTGGTTCACTAGGTTCAAATGCAGCTGTAATTCGTTCTCTCGACAGAACAACCATTAGTGGTTCAGTCACCACAGTAAGTTCATCACTCGCGTCAAGAGTAACTGTAAACGAGGGTAGAGTAAATCAAGGTGTTAAGACGACCGACTCACCAACATTTGCAGGTGCTACTATTACTGGTACATTAACGGCACAAGAGGTTCATACAGAATTTGAATCAGCATCAATTCTGTTTACAAGTGGTTCAACACAATTCGGTAATAGTAGTGATGACGTTCATGATTTCTTAGGTAACACCATAAGTGGTTCAGCAACGTCTACTGGTTCGTTTGGTATGGTTGGTATTGGAGGGTTACCTGGTGAGGCTAATTCAAAATTTGCTGTTGATGGTAATATAGAGATGTTGAGTGGTAGTAATAGATTATTTATACCAAGAGCAAGTGATGGAGCATTGACCACGAGTATATTTAGTAGAACTGGTAACAATTTAACTTTATCAGGTGCTGGTTCATCAGGTGGACAAGTAGAATTTATACCTTCCTCGGCTAATAGTTCAGCTGTTACCCTTACCATAGAAAGTTCTGGTAGAATGGTTGCAAGCTCTGTTCTAAGTGCTGGTCAAGATTATCTTGATGGAGACGCAAGTTTATATCTTGCAAACGCTGGTTCTGATGGTACTATGATTAAGTTTGGTGATACTAATGCAGGTTTAGTTTATGGTGGTTCTGGAACTGGTACATTCAAAGTAATGCAAAGACAGAATACTGTATTCAGTATTGATGCATCAAGAAATGTATTATTTAATGGTGTAGTTCAATTAGCAGATGTTGCTCAATCAATAGACTTTATACAAAGTGGTGCTATTAACTTTGATTCAAATGGTGACCAAACAGGTAGAGTTTTAACTATTGGTTCTAATAGGACAGGTGACTCTGGGGGAACTACTAATGTTACTTTTGAAGAAAGTGGAAATACAATATTTAGTGGTGATGGTAAAGTTGGAATTGGCCAAGGTTCTCCAACAAATAGTCCTTTAGAGGTTAATTTAACACAATCAAATGGAACAACGGGGACAAGTGGTTTTGCTCATTTTGGAAGTAATGGAAATACAGATGGACATATACAAGGAATATCTCTTGGTTATAGAGAATCAAATGCAAATTATAGAAAAATTGCAATAGCTGTTAGAGGTCGTGGTGATGGAGCAACAAGAAGTGATTTATGTTTTTTAGTGGATACAGCTAATGACGCAGCAAGTGCAACTTTACAAGATGCTAAACTTACTATTGATGGATTAACAGGAGACGCTACTTTTACAAACGCAGTTACGGTTAATAGCAATTTGTTAGGTGGAGGACAACGTTTTGCAACTTCAGGTAAAAGTGTAAATGTTGGTAGCTCAACCACATTCGATATTTCAGGTACAAGCAGTGGTTTTGTCTTCGTAAAAATTATAATTAAAGTAGGGTGGAATGGAAATGCAACTTATCAAATGCACTCTCAATATAACTATGTAACTTGTAATTATGCCACTACAGGTGGTGAATCACGTAGTGATATTGTACAAGTTGAAGCAGGAAATGCACAATTTAACTATTCAGACTTTTCAATTAGTAGACCTAGCGATAGAACTGTAAGGTTAACATATGCACCTTCAGGTGGTTCAGGTAGTCATACTTGTAATATTTATGTTAGTGGAGTTTTCGATGCACTTTCATAGGTTAATACAAAAGATAAAAGGTAAATAATGTCATCAACTAAATTTTTAGATATTTATAAAGAAAGAGAACACGAATGAGAATACATAATCCATTTATAACAGGTAGTTTAACCGTTAGTGGTAGTAAGGCGGTAGATTTTACTGACGCTACTGGTGGTGTATCTGGTTCTTTTTCGGGTTCATTTAAAGGCTCTATCACAGCTGGTAGTGTTACCGAAGTATTACCAAGTGGAACTGTTAGTAGTTCAGCTCAATTAGCTAGTGATATTTCAGGCTCATTTACATCGGTAAGTTCTTCTATTTCAAGCAGAGAGACGACACTTGAGGCTGCAAGTGCGAGTTTTGAAACAAATAAAGCGACAAAGGGATTTACAATCGCGATGTCGGTAGCATTATAAAGGATAAGTAATGGCACAAGATTTCGAATCATTATTTGAAACAAAAATTACGAGTGGTAGTTTTACAAACCTCATGACAAGTAATAGTGATGATGCGGTGATAGGTATAAGGTTTGCTAATTTACACTCTGGTAGTGTGTCTGTTGACGCAAAAATAACCAGAAGTGCAAAAGATTTTCACCTAATTAAAAACGCACCAATACCAGCAGGAGGTTCATTAGAATTAATTGATGGTGGTAGTAAGGTTGTCATGTTAAATGGAGATGTTTTAAAAGCACAAGCAAGTAAAACAGGCTCAATTGACGCATTGGTAAGTTTCATTGACACAATAAGCGAGTAATAATATGGGATATATTGGTAGTGACCCAAAAACAAATCAATCGGTAAGTACCTCACAACTTGTAAACGATTCTGTAACAAACGAAAAGATTGTTGATGATGTTCAATTCAATTCGGTTACGGCTAGTTTTGTAAGTTCAAGTACAGAGATTGTTGGTAAGACATTTACCGGCACGTTTAGTGGTGCGTTAAGCTCATCCGCACAAATAGCAAGTACGATAAGCGGTTCATTTACCGCTGATAGCTCATCCTTTAGTACAAGGGTGTCCGATGTTGAGGCGGGTAGTACATCAAAAACTCTTGTTTCAAGTTCAATTTTAAGTAGTCCATCACAAGGTACAATCAGACTAGCAACTAATGGTGTAAATACTGATGTTGACAGCGGACTTCAAACTGGTGACTCACCAACATTTACAGCTATTACCGTAAATACAGCTACAGTTACAGGAACATTAACTGCACAAGAGATACATACAGAGTTTGAATCAGCATCAATTTTGTTTACAAGTGGTTCTACAATCTTCGGTAATAGTAGTGATGACGTTCATAATATGACTGGTTCACTTAATGTTAGTGGGTCTTTAACATTAAACGACGGAACATTAACCGTCACAGACAACGTAGATTTCAATGGTGATTTAGACGTGGATGGTACAACCAATCTGGATGCAGTGGATATAGATGGTAATGTTGATTTAGCAGGTGTATTGACTACTGCAGGTTCAACAAGTAGTAATTATGTAGGTTCATTTACTAACACATCAGCACAAGGTTGGGGATTATTTATAAAAGGTGGTGCTGATAACGCAGATTATACATTAAGAGTACAAGATAAAGATGCAGGAGATTTATTATCAGTAAAATCAGGTGGGAATATTGGTATTGGCACAAATGACCCAAGCGACCAACTTACAATTTCAAATAGTGGAGAGGCATCATTAGCAATTATTGGTTCAGCAGGTTCTGGTGGTGGAGATGCTACATTATATTTAGTAGAAAATACCACAGATTATGGTATAAGAATGCGTTACGATGGTGGTGATGATAAATTATATATAAACGCAGATGAAAATACAAGAAATTTAATGACCATTAAAAGAGATGGTAGCGGAGTAGGTATCGGCACAACAAGTCCAGACAATCTATTACACATAAAAACAACAGGTAGCACTCCTTCAATAGAGCTTGAACAAGATGCAGGGACATCATATAAAGCTTTGTTTAAACTTGCTGGAAATGATTTAGAAATACGTGGTAGTAGTGGGGCAATGGAGTTTTATAATGGTGGTAATAATGACGGAGATTCTTCAACTCTTGCTATGACTATAGATAACTCACAAGTAGTTACTTTTGCAAGTACAATTCTTGTACCTGAGTACATAAAACATGATGGAGATACTAATACAAATTTAAGATTTTTAAGTGATAGAATTATACTGAATGCAGGTGGAAATAATATGATAGACTGTGATGGTGGGACTATTACTGTTAATCACGATGCTCAAGATATTGATTTTATAGTAGAAACAACTGGAAATTCTCAAGGATTTCATGTTGATGCAGGAAATAATGTTGTTAATATCAACAGACCAATTAGAGATAATGCTGCTAATTCACCTGATGAAGTATTAGCGTTAAAAACATTTTATCCATCAGCAGCAACGGATGGAAACGCAGGGGCAGGCTCACTACTTTCTTTTTATATACCTGATGATGAAACTAACCCAGCACTTGGTGGAGGTGTAGCTTGTGTAAGAGAGTCTGACAATGATAGTGATATGTCTTCAGGTCTTCAATTTTATACAAGTGGAAATGATACAAGTATTACCCCAAAAATGTACTTAAATAGTAGTGGATATGTAGGAATTGGTGGCGCTCCATCAGTAAACTTTCATGTAATGGGACACGACCCCCATATTAGAATAACAGACACTACTGGAACAACTGAGTTTTGGAGTATTTCAGTTGGACAAGCTGCTGATGGCAGATTACAAATAGATGATTCTGATAATGACAATGGTGTTTATATGAATCAAAATGATACTTCTTGGACAAGTAGTTCCGATGAAAGATTAAAAACAAATTGGACTACATTTGATGATGCACTTAGCTCTATAAATAGCCTTACTAAAGTTGGTACATTTCAATATACAAAGTCTATAGAAGACCAAACACCAAAAAATGATGTTGTTCATTCTGGTTTATCTGCTCAAGAAGTTCAAAAATTTCTTCCAAGTTCAGTATCGGAAAATAATGATGGAATTTTAGGATTACAATATCAACACTTAATTCCAGTTTTAGTTAAAGCAGTACAAGAACTATCAGCAAAGGTAGAAGCGTTAGAAAGTACGTAAAAAACAAAAATTTTGTAATTTACAAAAAAAAGTAATATTTATATAAAATAGGAAAAAATTATGTATCGTATAGTAAAACAACTTCATCCAGCACCAAGTTCAAGTGCAGACCCATATTGGGCATCAAGAGATGTATACGTTGCAAAGTTGAGTGGTAGCGCAGAGCAGGTTTGGGAGTACAGTACTCAAGCAGCGGCTACCGCTAAAATGAATGAATTAGAAGCGGCTGATTCAACCGAAAGAAAATATAAAGTTATTTTAGTCTAACAAGTATATACTTATATATTAGTAAACAGAAACAGTTATAGGAGAATAATATGTCAGAAGACGTAAATATAAACGAAACACCTTTGTCTGAAAGTGAAAAAGAACAACTATCTGAAGTGGTTCAACTTGGTCAACAACTACAGAGTGCCTTTGGTAATCTATCGATGAGAAAAATCCAAATTGAATCGGAGGAAGAAGTTTTAAAACAAGAACTTTCTAAGAAAAATCAAAAAGAAGCCGAAATTTCACGTAAAATAAATGAAAAGTATGGTGTCGGTTCGGTTGATTTACAAAAAGGTGTTTTTATAAAACAAGATTAATTATGGCAGAAAAAATAAAATTTAATGACGAAGAGTTAAAACAACTAGAATCATTACAGAACGACTACTCACAAAAACAGGTGGAGTTAGGTCAAATTCACGTACAAAGATTGTTACTTAACCAACAATTAGCAGAGTTACAAAACCGTCAATCAGAGATAGAACATCAGTATATAGAAATACAAGGTAGAGAAAAACAAATGGTTGATGTGCTTAACGAAAAGTATGGTGCAGGTCAATTAGATCCTGAGACTGGTGTTTTTACCCCTGCAAAATAAAAAAAAGTGTCTTAAAAGGTGTTTTTAGGATATTTTT
>Ga0208669_1000745_pt1 | contig 12750 bp, 6 predicted proteins | sample 21_taG_FD_184095 | JGI IMG/M metagenome (GOLD analysis project Ga0208669, IMG submission 184095) | Marine viral communities from the Subarctic Pacific Ocean - 21_ETSP_OMZ_AT15319 metaG (SPAdes) (version 2) | ecosystem: Environmental > Aquatic > Marine > Oceanic | place: Pacific Ocean | collected...
TCTTCATTTGTTAAATTCTCATCAGTTTTCCAAGAGCCTTCAACTCCTTGTAATTCCAAAGAACCATCGTCCGACCCTGAGCCCGTATTCTCTAGCGCAGGGTCTATTGTCTTTCCCAAGCTAAAAAGTTCTTCTGTTGTGATTGAATCATCAACCTCTACTGGAGTAGTAGTTTGATTTCCTTCTTCTAAAGAAAATAATTCTTCTGTTGTAATTGTATTATCTGACATATATTATTTTTTAAGACTCCACTTACCATACCCTGCATAAACATAAGTAGTAGTAACACCATCTTTAGTTATTTCTTTTTCGCTTACTCCAATTTTAAAAGTTCCATACTTTCCAGCCGTATCGGTTACGTGTTTAGTTATTTCGTCTAAAATATCTGGGTCATCAGTTTTTATAGTTTTTTCTACTTTTCCATCAACAAACAAGGTCCAACCTGCTGGAATTGTAGTTGTTGTTCCATCGTCATTTTCAACAGTTGTTTCTTCAGATTTTTGTGCATACCTGCTACCAGTACCAATAGTTGTTTCTCCAGCGCTATATTCATTTTCAATACTATAAACAGTGTTTTGTACATCTGTTTTTGCTTGTTGTTCTTTTCGTTGACTTGCATAAAACTTTTGCTCGGCTAATATCTGTGCGGGAGTCTTTTGTTTTGTTACTACCTTAGGGGTGTTTCCATCATAACTATCGTTATAAGCTTTGATTTTCATATCAGCAAAATACTCAGCCATCATTGGAGCGCCAATCTCTTTATTGTTTAATATTTCTTCTTTTACCTTTTCGATGTTATTCATAAACGTTTTTAAAGCATCGCCATCTTCAGGAAAATCAGCACTATTAATTTTACCGTCTTTGTTTCCTTTTTGATCTAGTTCAGCAAAATAAGTATCCATATCTGTAACTGGATTTCCTCTAGCGTCTAAAAACATGTTCTTAAGTACTTCTACAGGAATTGCAGCCATACCACCCAGAGCTTGTTCAAACGAAGGAGCCATTCCAGTACCTTCTAATCTTCTTGATTTCATGTCGTGGTAATCTTCGTCAGTTTTAATAAGATCTAATGCCTCAGCCACCTCTGTGTTGCGGGCGTTTGGATTATTTCTATATCTATTAGCAACTCCATTTGTTCCATCTACCTTCCCAGCTCCTGGCGCTTCCTTTAAAAACCCACCAACAGCTATATCATTTTCTAGGTTTTTATACGGTAAAGCTTTAATCATATCAGAACCGGTAAATCCTTTTTCATCTCCAAACTTATACTCTTCGGTGTTTTTATCAAACCAGTCTTCTGTATATTTAAGAAATTTAGCCACGTGCTCTTTGTTTTCTCCATCTGGATCAGTTAGATTATTTTCTTTTAGCCACGCTTGATAAGTTGGTTTAGTGGCAGCAGCGCTTATTCTTTTATCAGTACTATAATTTTTCGTAAAAATAGTATATTCACCATTTACAAAACCACCTCGTATATCACCGTTTTTAAACATTTCTGCAGCCGCGGTAGGATCAGAGATTGCTGTAGCGATAGAGTTAAAAGCATTTATATCTTCTGTTTTTATATTTGGATCATTATAATTACTCGGGTCTTGAAAAGCAAGCATGTACTTAGATCTAACCTCGACAGCTTGATTCTTTAATCTTGTCAACTCAGCCATGATCCTTCTTCTTTCCTTTTCATTTGCTCTAGTATCACCCTTACCCTCGGTGTTTACTTTTTCAAAAGAGTCTTGTAAAGCTTCAATTTGCGCAGTGAAATCATTAACTACGAACTCAGGTAAGGGTTCTCCGTTGTCTAACGCATTATACGCTTTTTGTATTGTTTCTTTAACAGGTTTTAATCCCTGAACCTTAGCCATTTCCTTTTGCTCTTTCTTTTCTTCTAAGGTTTTCATGACACCAGTGATAGTATCCATATACGTTTTTTGCACCTTTGCTGCACCCTCAAATAAAGGTTTCATGCTAGGTACATCTGCCATTGCCCTAGTTTGTCCTTCTTTAAATGCCGCGTTTACTAAAGTTGCGTCTGCTTTTATTGCCATAATTTATTTCTGTTCATATTGATATTCATAACCAGGCATTACACTAACCTCATTACCTTGTTCATCTAAAAAACCACCACTTCTAGGACTACCACCACCACTTTTTCCACCCTTCCTAGCACTTACAGCTGTACTAGCAATTCCACTCGCTCCATCTGCCCACGCTTGATTTTGCGCCATTTGAGCTTGCATTTGATTTGCTTGAGCTTGTGCATAACCTACGTTAGCTCCTGAAGCGGTACCCATTTGCATACCTAATAATGTTGCTTGTCTACTTCCCTCAGCTTCTTGAAGCCACTGATCACCACCTCTCTCAGCAGATTGAATAGCTGCTGCGCCTTGAGCTGCTGCTAATTGATTTCTTGATTCTTGTTGACCGATTGAAGCTGATATTTGTTGGGTTTGAAGTTGACCTTGATTTGCTAATGATTGAGCTAAACCAGCTATACCACTGCTTCCCGCGGCCCCTCTTAAACCCTGCATTATGTTAGCTCGCTGCTGAGAACCAATTTGAGCTTGAAATTGAGCTTGCTGTTGGTTTACAGTTAAATCTTCGTATACATTTTCCATATTCGCGTATGGATTTGTAAAATTCATAGCTTTGTATTCGGCTTTTTGTTCGTCTAAAATAGCTTGCTGTTTATCACGTTCTATCTTGGCATCTGTAGCGGCGTCTTTAGCTATACCAGCGTTTTTATTAGCTGTATAAATACCTACACCAGCCGATACAACCATAGCGCTCACAGCGATAACCCCCATAGATCTATCTACGTGGTTGTTTGGTGACATTATACCGTTTAAATTTATCATAATTTATTTTCTTTTAAATATTTTTCGTACTCCTCCCAGCTAAAAGCTACGTTTCTTTGTTCAATCTCTTTTAAATCCTGCGTATTAGTAGGATTAGCATGTACAGTTGTTATAACACAATCTTCTACCGCGTATACAATTCTTTTTGATCCTCTTGGAGATATAATATAACATGGTGCTATAAACTCTTCAACGCCTTCCTCTTTTGACGAGGCTAGTGTTCCTGATAGTAAAAAGAACCCGTAACTATGTTTGTGTATTGCTGAAAAACCTAATTGACCTTGTTTCATTCTCATTTCCCTAATATACACTCCATCTGCAAAAGAGTGTTTATACTCCCACATGTCTGGATATATTAATTCATTACCATTTCCAACAACAACATCAACACCATCTGCAATACTAACAAAATAATCTTCAATCTGCTTTACTTTATCTTTGTAAGATTTTGCTGGAGTATTATCAAATATTTTTTGCAACTCATTTTTAGACATAATTTAATTTAATTTATATCTAAATAATCACAGTTTTCACTGTTTTTTTACCTACGTTATTGATAATAGGTTTTTTACATCTAAATATAAGGTTAGTGCAGATGGCCCAGCTTTTATAACCTCTATATCACCAGTGATAGTGGCTGTTTGCCCACCGTTAGCAAACGTTAACGATGCTCCGTTTTCTAAGGTTTGAGCAGCACTAAGCACTACGGTACCAGCTCCAGTTGCACCACCGCCACTGCTAACCGTTGGATCTACAAGATTTGGGTTTATACCAATACCACCAACAGAACTAACAGTGTTTATTATACCGTTTCTTTCTGCAACAGGAACACTAGTGCTGTTGTTAACCGCGCTCGTTGTTGTTGTTGTAACCGTGTTTAAAGTTAACTGTAAATTAGTAAGCTTTAACTCATACCCGCTAACACGTTGTATTTGCTGTTCTCCGTAACCACCAATTTTTATAGTTGTAGTATTTAAAGCTTTAGGCTGCGCGTTGTTAAACACAACAGCACCTGGTTGAGTTGTTACCAAACCATTTGTTATTGTAGGTTTTTTGCCAAGAGTAGATAAAGCGGGGATTTGCTTTTTAATAAGTACTTGTTCTTGATCAGTGTTTTCAAACAACGTGACCGTTTGTAGATACTCAGACACAGTAGAATTTGCTACCACAACTGCATTTCCAGGAAGTATAAACATACCTTCAACAATATTATTAATATTATTTACTTCCCATCTATAATGTTTTTCAGGTGTAAAAGTTAAGGTAACACCACTTATAAATTGAATATCCTGAGACATCGTGAAATCAGTTGCCGTGCCGCTAGTTTCAACAACAGTTACAGTCGTCAAACTTCTATTTACTTTAGGGCTAAAAATAACGCTTACACCACCACTAAGCTCTTCTACAATATCGGATGGAGCCGCGCTTCCGCCTTCATCTCCTATTTCAAAACGCTTAGCATCGCCACCAACATTTACCGCTTTAACTAAATAAACATCTTTATCAATCCCTAAATTACCAGCCGTACTAGTTATTTGATCGCCAACAGCCATTCTATTAGCGTACTCTCCATCTATAAGTTTTATAGTCGCACCACCACCAATATGCTCATCTAGTGTGTCTGCTGTTGTGCTTGCGGTTATTTTATCTCCAACTTCTATTACCGCTGATAAATCAGTGTTAGACATTCTAACTACAGCACCACTAGTAACAGCACCATTAACATCATCACCAGTAAAAACCGCTCTAGCTGTTGGATAAATATTTTCTTGGTCTATAGTTAAAGGGTCCCCAACAACAAAACTACTAAAAGCAACAAAATCAGTATGCAAGGGTTGTTTTAATATTTGGTAAGACTTAGTGTTCGTGGTCACAGAACATTTAATTTCAAAAGATTGTTTATCAGCTGCTGAACCCCTAGAAACAGTTACCGTATCATTAACTCCACCTGGACCTCCAACTTCAATAGCATTGTCATGAGAAATTGTTCTTATTGTTATTAGTTGAGTCGCGTATTGGTATACAACTTTTTTTAACAATAATGAGTTTGAACCACTAGTTGAGTTTATGTCAATACTACCATCTCCAAACCTTACTTCGTTATACTCATCATGCTCCGTGTCTCCCGTGGCAAATAGATATATGTCATACGTATCATCACTCCCAACCACCGCGGGGAAGGTGATAGTGTCATTATATCCACCAGCGTTTTGCACGGTGGATTCTAAAACAGCTTTGGTAGAAGTAAATGTATTTGTTATAAAATTATAATAATCACTACTGTTTCTTCTAATCTCCAACCTAAACTCAGCGTTTAAATCACCTATTATCGAAAAAGCCCTACTCTCTCCAGCAGCAGGTATATCTGACAAATCTAAATCAAAACTTTTTATTATCTTACTAGCCATTTTATTGTTTTATTTATTTACTACTTTCTGAAACATCTGCACCAACAGAAAATAACTCTGCTTTTCTTTTGGAATCATTTTCAAAGTCAACTTGAGCATAATAACCTAACAAGCTAGCTGTATTCACTCTCTTATCTTTAACAAAAGATATAAAAGCACCCGCTTGTGGTATGGATGCGCTGATGTCGTCATATTCTACTATTATTGAGTTGTTTGTTATTTGTATTATTGGCCCTAACATTTGAGTGTTGTCTAGTGTTGAATTGTCAAACCCACCACTAAACCCATTGGGAATAGTATAGTACACGATGTCTCCAACTTGTGCGGAAATATTTATACTATCAAAATCTAATTGTGTTTGTAATATAGCCATTTTTATTGTTTAAGATCCAGGTTCAGGGATAGGTTGTTTTAACACTATTGGTATTTCTATTATAGTTTCTACGCCACTCATAAAGTAGTTGTCGTAAAAAACGCTTACAGTCATTGTATTGTTAGCAATATCCGCGGCGGTTTGGTTAAAAAGTACGCTTACTCCTGGTGAGCCAAGACCTCCTAAATCGTAACGCGGTATTTGTTCATTTGGGTAAATATAACTGTTTGGCGAAACGTTTGCCACTCCCCAGTTGCTAGGTACGCTCGCGTCAACGCTATTTATAGCGTAATTAACACCTAAGAGTCTTATTACTTGCATACCACTATATGGTCCAGATGTAATAAAAACAGCTCCGTCTATAGCGTTATTACCTTGGGAATCTGTAATGGGAGCAAGAGATGCTATAGGTATGTTAGATATAGAACCAATATTTGCTGCTGGGGTTTTCATGTAATACTTGCTCAAACCATTGACAGTGTGTGTAGCGCCCTGATCAACAGCAAGAAGCATATTTGCTTTTGTAGGTGGATTTGGTTGGGTAATATTTACCGTAAGATTATCAGTACATCCATTTGCGTCTGTCGCGGTTAAGTTGTAAGTTCCAGCTGTCAAACTATTTATAGTAGCAGTATTTGCTGTATACCCATTAGAACCGGTCCACGAATATGTTATTGGCGATGTACCGTTACCTGCTACCGCTGTAATGCTACCATTGTTACCACCGTAGACCGTATTATTTTGAGAAGTGTAATTTACTGTTAAAGCACAATACATACACGAATTATCATTTACCGTTGCATTTGGATCGTAGTTATACGCGTTTGGATCAGTACAACCAAAAATAGCAGGGTAAGTACAAGAACCATCATCTACATTAGCTGTAGCGTCATAGTTGTCAGCAGTAGGATCAGTACAACCAAGAATAACACCAGGGTCAAAAGTACAACTACCATCATCTGCTGTTGCTAAAGGATTATAATTATTTGCATAAGGATTTGTACAACCAGAAACTGGTGCTGGTGGCTGTGGTGGTTGTTGTAGAATACCTAAACCTTGAACCGCAAAACTAGCTTGATCAAAATCAGAGTATCCGTTTTCGTCTACAAGTATATCGCCATCAAAATCAGTAACCACATCATTACCTCTTATATAGTTAAACCACTTTCCTTCTTTACTTATAAACTCGTTTATACTTCCTTTTTCTTTATTAGTTGTTATAGCGTTGACAAACCAACCGTCTTTAGGTGATAGATTGTAGTATTGATCGTCATCTAGATTTTGCGATATTTTAGATTGACTACCTTCATAGTTTAATGTTTTGAAAGATTTAACACTCCCAGGTATATCGTTTAAAACTACACTAAGCTTAGAAGAAGTAAAGTAGTCCTTACCTTCACCATAAAAAGTATTTGTATTAACATCTTCAGCGTGGTGTAACCATATTTTACCATTTTTAAAGCTATAATACTCGTTAGCACAGCTAATAGCATTTTCAGGTGTAAATGACTTGAAACTCACCCAACCTTTTACATCTTCTTTAAATGTAACAGTTTGGTTGGTATCATAACTAACACCCACAGCTTGAACAGCAGATAAACTCGGGTTTAAATCACCTGTTATTGGATTTAAAAGTGGTTTATGTAAAGTTATATTATATTCATCTTTCTTATCATCGTAACTACCAACTAGCTTGTTAGATAGTTTTAAATTATCTCTAAACCAATCTTTCATACCATGGTTGGATATAGGCGTTAAACCATCTATAGACAATCTCATTACAGCGCCTCTAACTTTATCAGTAAAATAAATTCTATAAGCTTCAGATGCAAATGATTCTGGATTTTTAGATATACCATACTCACCACTGTAAGGAATAGCTTGGCCTAAAACTCTATTTGTTGAGGTTACGTTTGCGTTACCATCAGCATTGTATAAAGCATCTTTATTTGCTAATATCTTTAATATTCTATCTTCACAAAGTGCTACTAAGTCTCCACCTTGTCCCCATCCAGAATGTAGTTTTTGAATACTACCGTAAATAGGATTTATATCTTTTGTTATTTTTTCTGCTGCTATAAATTGATTTAAATTATTAACACCAGAGGTAGAGTTGTATATACCAGAATATATCAACCCGTATTTTCTATGTTCCTCCTCAAGTTTCTCATCTAACTCCGTAGAGACTTTAACTCCATTTGTCAAGTACACTTTATTGTAAGTATCTCCTATTCTATTAGATTCAACGCCATTCGCAAAGCTAAAACAATTAAACCAAGGTAAACCAATTCTAGGTAACACTTGTAACGTTAGCCCACCAAACTCTGTTGGAGGCACAGTAGTATTTGGTAAGGCAGGAATTAGATTATTAGCGTATGCAACGCCTCCAAGTGGAGTAGAAAACGATATAGCACCACCATTAGCCGCTAGATGTTGCAATTGAAGCGTTGTAATGTGCGGAGAAATAGTTAAAGTCTTAACATCGCCAGTTTCACCAGGATTTAAAGCTGGTTCCCAGCCAGTAACTACTATAGGTTCTGGAAAGTCGCTTGTAAATAAAGGTGGTATTACTAATGTAGAACCAATAGGTATAAACGCTGTTTGGTTTCCAGATTTAAGCTCAGTTGGTATTTTACCACTAGCTTCGTAATATAAATCAATGCCACTTTTAGTTTTTGGTTCTGTTTCAAAAATAGCAGGTTTTTTACTTATAGGGTTCTCACCAAATGTATCAAATGATTCTAAAAACTGTATCACACCAGGTGTATCAGCATCCATTATTTGACTAGAGTTTACTGTATCGTAAAATTCAGGATTAGAAGCTATGTTATACGCTGTGATACCTTGTGGGTGTGGTTCAAGAGAATATCCAATCGTCCAACTTACTCTTCTATTTCTATCTTGCCCCATTTCTTTCAATTGATTATTACGACCAAGCGAAGATGGGTCGCCAAATCTATAGTATGGGTCACTAGCTCCAGGAGCATTATTTGTTACTTTTCCCTTGTAATTGTATAACCTTTCTTTAGAAGTACTTACGATTTTATATCTTTGAGGATCACCTTTGAATCTAAATATAGACCCTACTTGGTCAAGTTTAGCCACAAAATCTTCTTCGTCTTCAGTGTAAGAGTTTATCATACTATCATTCCCAACTCCCCAGTTCAACAACTTCACATTTGTCCCACTATCTGGCCCAATTGCCGAATATGACAATGTTAGATATTCAACACCAGAGTCCGTATATACTCCTTTTTGAAATTTATTGTTACTAGATGTCGCTAGCCCTGTCCCAACGTTGTAATCTTGGTACTTATGGTAATCTGGATTTTGATACCCACTAATAAAATTGTATTGACCACTCGCGAACAATGCAGCTTGATACAAGAGTTTTTCTGACGTAGTCATTATCCTTTTGAAAGTTACAGTGGAAGTTGTGTCACAACCAACTGTATTAAATGAAAGTGACGAGTCGCTGGTGCTAATAGGTTGTTGAGCTGCATAAGAAGCCGCGTCTATAAACCATTGGCTTCTTTGGCCATTACTACCAAATTTTAGATTGTCCTGCCAGTTTGCTTTTGTAATAGATTTAAAGTTTGGGCTATTAGATGGTCCCGTAGTACCAGTAGTTATATCTGGGTTACCGGAGTCTGCTAAATAATACACGTTCGCAGAACTACCTACCTTGTATTCTGAATCGGTAACTATTTCTTCTTGCAAGTAATCTAAAGTAATTGCGTCGGAGTGTATTTTAACAAAAAATCTACCATCAAACTCAGGTTTGTTTTGTATAGTTTTTTTATATATCCTAGGTCTATGATTTGTATATCCACCAAGCGCACTAAACCAGTCATCTTGGCTTTTAAATGGTTCGCTTATATTTACCTCATAAACACTTCGGGTGGGAGTAGAGGCAGTGTTACTAGCGGCAGCGATATCTGTTATTAAGTATTTTGACGTTTCTGTTGGCACTCCATTTACATCACCTATGAACGAAACATATAAATCGCTATCTCCTTTTTCACTCCATGTTACGTCATATAAATCTGGTAAACCTAATCCTCCTTGGGGAGTTCCCGAAGGTGGTGTAAGACTAGTATTAGTATCGCCCACCCAGAAAACTTCATCAATATAAAAAGACTTTTTTCCAGTTTCAGGGGGATTTATTGTGTTACCAGTCCCATTACCCCCAAAAACATTTGTAGCACTCAATCCCCCAGTAACACTTATATCCGAGCGATCTGTAGGTATACTTATAGGTTCCCAAGTTGTTTTAATAAACTCTGGAGCTTCGTTTTCTATCGCCACAATTTTATACCTCGCCTCTTCTTCAACAGCCTCACCTCCAACTGATTTTTTCAGTATAATGTAAGTATCTTCATCAACTTTATTTCTATCTATAGATGGAAAAGCAACCCAAATATTACTATCAGCAGCATCATAAACTCTACCTGCTGCTAAGTTGTAGTATTCACTAGAAGACTCTTTTATAAAGACTTTGTAATAATCCGCCCAAAAAGGAGCCGATTGTTCTACATTAACCTCTAACATGTTAGATTGGCTAGATAGTGTTTTTGGCACCGTTTGGTTTGTAGAAGCTGATATCACTGGGGTTTCTCTACCATACTTATCACCATATACAATGCCCGCACCATACGTTCTAAGAGACTTTATAGACTTTCTTGTTTTTTCTTTACCTACAGCAGGGCGAGCGCTAACGTTAAAATCAAAACTAACACTATCACCAACATCATACCCTTGAGTATAGTTACCGTAAACTAAGCGGTTTCCAGTGATCTCCTGACTAATAGCTGTTTTTGGAACGTTATCCCAAGGTCTAAGTATTTGGTTTGAAGGTAAAGCTGAAACCAAACTGTCAGTAGTAATATCGCACGAGCCAAATAAACCAGGTTGAGATCCTTCGGCTAACCACTTGTCATCATTCTTTTTTATTGTTTCTATTACATATAAAACAGGCGACTCCTCATCTTTAAGTAATAACTCTACTTTAACTACATCCTTAGGCATATCGTCAGACACAAAATCAAGTAGTTTCAAGGTTTTTAAATTATTAACCATACCCTTATTATATGCTTCTGTTGGGTGGTAATTAAAACCACCAGGTACAAATGCTACTTCTGAAAAAGGACCTATTGGTGATACCTCTCCATCTTCATATACATATCTATAAGAAAATCTAGGAAACCTACGTTCAAACAATTTCATCCCTTGTTCTAAAACAGCGACTTCGTATTGAATAGTTGTAATAGGAGTGTCGCTTGATATTGAAACTATTTTAATGGTCATAGTCCCATAAGCATCTACAGCTTCAACCAAGGCTTTTATTATGTATTCTTCTGGAGGGTACGAAGGAGCGGTTGAACCTACTGGTGTAGGATTTAAGCAGATAACATCCCCTACAACAAAACTACCTTCAGTCATAGCGACGTGTATTTCGAGTTGGTCTTCTGGCTCTAGTAAAACAGCGTTTCCATCACTAAAAGTTGTATTACCAGTTTGAGCGTACGCAGAGCTTTCTCTAATCGAAGTTGACATGCTTAGGGTAGGTGGTTTTGAAGGGCTTTTTCTTATTACAGTTACATTTTCCTCCTTCATAGGACCACTATAAGGTAGATTTAATAACCTAGTATGTGTGGGATGGTTAAATTCATTTGAACCAGTACCAGTTATACTACGCGATATATTTATTTTCTTTGGCTCAGACTTACCGTCAGTCCAAAACAGCATATCATCAATTATATTTACCGCTGTGATAGGTTCGCCGCTAAAGTTTAACACGCTACTCGGTCTAACAGCGGGAGATCCTATGGGTTGAAACTGACCAGTGTTACCCCCGATATTATAATCACAAACAACACCATTAACGACCTGTGATAAATCCGAAAAAGATAATCCACTTATCACCCAAAAATCATCACTTATTGTAATGTAAAACTCGTTAGGTGATGTAGAGTTTATCTCAAGTGTTAGTCCAGTAAAACTTTGTCCCGTAGGTAGTGTTATTGAGGTTATCACCTCACCAACACCGAAACTGTGACCTGGAGAGGTAACAGTAATGGTAGGTGGATTATTAAGTGGACTACCAAGCATGTTGGCAATAACAGTTGTACCTGTGTTTTTCTTAAAAACAACATCAGCGAAAACAGTGGTAACAAGGTTATTCTCGTACTTTAGTATATAATCTATAGTAGATTCACTACCATCCCCATTGTCATATAAAAACCAATAAAGAGCGTCATTTCTTTCATCAGAAATACTAGCTACACAAATATGATTTTCACCAACGAAATTAGCAGGCCCTATTTGCTTGTGTCCCACGTTGGTGAACCAACTGTAGTACATCATATCCTTATTACCTAATATGTTTTGAACAGTACCAACGTCAGACCCTTCTGAAGTCGAAACCTGTATGTTCATCGCATCTCTATACTCTCCGTTGGGAACAAGTCTTTCATCAACATCCTTGTTCATTTTACCACCGGTAAACTGATGTTTAATTTCTGGCATGTACTAGTGTTTTATTTGTTTCGATTTACCTCTTAAAACTTGAGTAAGTTCTTCTAGCTTAATATTTGATAATCTTAATTTTGCAGTTCTAACAGCCGCGAACCTTTCTTTTTTAAATCTGTTAACTTGGTACTCTGGAATGTTTGCTTTTCCAGCCAATATAGCGTGTGATATCCATTTATACATAGCTTCTTCAGCAAACTTATGAACCTGCATTTCTCCGTCTGTACCAAGACTATCGCTTATATAATCTAAGATTACAGTTTTTCCACTAATATTAGAGCTAAAATGTATTTTTCCAGATACTTGATCTACATAAAAAGATCCGTTTACTTGAGCGTGTTGTGGGTCTAGTCCATATCTTTGCCCAGGCATAGGGTAGTAAGTGTCATCTTGATAATCATCTTGATTTTCAGATGGAGTTCCTGACTTGTAGTTTGACCAAGCTGTAGAATCTCCGGGTGTTGATATAAAAGTTACTTCGTTTGTTGTTGCTGTCGATGCCGCGGTTGAGTTGGCTGAGGTTGTTATAACAGCTCCATTTACGTCGATCACCGTGGTTCCTACAGGAAAATCCTCATGAGAC
>Ga0208669_1000747_pt1 | contig 12737 bp, 21 predicted proteins | sample 21_taG_FD_184095 | JGI IMG/M metagenome (GOLD analysis project Ga0208669, IMG submission 184095) | Marine viral communities from the Subarctic Pacific Ocean - 21_ETSP_OMZ_AT15319 metaG (SPAdes) (version 2) | ecosystem: Environmental > Aquatic > Marine > Oceanic | place: Pacific Ocean | collected...
CCCTCGAAAGGTTCCAGTAAATTTGCCATGCAATGCACAGTGCACTTCATAAGTTTCTTTTAGATGATCTCCCAGTTCTGTTCGATACCTTCTTATCATCTGCTCTTTGGTTTCTTCTATTTCTACCATTTATTTCTCCATTAAGTTATTAAGTGCCTAGTGTGATGATGAAGCCTTAGTAAAGGAGGAGAAAGGATTGGCACTCCATCATCTTTGGGATTACCACCACTAGGCAAGGGGTAATAAATACAGCCAATCTTTCTCAACATGCGACAAGCATAGCATACAAATATCCAAATGTGCAAATATTTATAAACATTAATATTGTTCCATGTAGAACATCATATATATTAATTTGTATAAATAGTTGCAATTATTTATAAACTATGTATTATGACCATATGAAAACAAAAAATACAAAACCAAATGTGATGAAGGACATGCAAGCCAACATCATCAAACTCATGCAAACTGAAGGCGACAACTGGACTAAGAGTTGGGTTGAAGTTGGATTACCTAGAAATGTTAAAACCAAAAAAAATTACAGAGGTGGAAATTTATTTCACCTTAACTTTGTTGTTCAAGACAATAAATGGAAATCTAATGAATGGGGTACTTTCAAACAATGGAACGATCTTGGTTATAAAATCAAAAAAGGTTCTAAAGGTTCTTCAGTTTATTACTGGGAGCTTCGAGAAAAAAAACTTGCTTGGTTGACTGAAGGTGAAAAAGCAAAATATCAAGCAACCAAAAAACTACCTACTTATCTTTTACAAAGATTCGCAACAGTTTTTAATGGTGTGCAAATTGAAGACTATGACTTTGCTCCAATTAAAAAACACAAAACTGAGCTCGATCAAAACGACATAATCATGATCGAAAAGTTTATTGAGAACACTGGTGCTAGAATTATTCATGGCACTGACAATGGTGCTTTTTATGTTAAACCTATCAAAGGCATGGGTTCTGATATGAGCTCTATATCAGACTACATACATTTACCAAACAAAGAAGATTTCTTTTCTGACTTAGACTACTACTGCACCAAGCTACACGAACTGACTCACTGGACTATGACCAAAGAGCGTACAGACAGAGTGGCAGAAAAACTAGACTACGCCACAGAGGAGTTGGTCGCTGAGATAGGTTCAGCCTTCTTGTGTGCCTACCTTGGCATTAGCAAGACTCCTAGAAAAGATCATGCTAAGTATCTCAATGCTTGGATTGAAAGAATACAAGATTCTGAGAAAGCTCTAACCAAAGCGTTCACTCTAGCTCAGAAGTCTTTGGACTTTTTAATTGAAATGCAGGTAGCAGAGGAGAAAGTTGCATAATATTAATTTGTATAAATACTTGCAATTTTGTGTAAAAAGTGCATAATAAGTATATGGAAAGTATATTTAACAACAAAAAAGGAGAAAAAATGTTTATAAATAAACCAAATGCCAATAACCCAACTAACTCAAAAACCATCGCAGGTTTAGATCAAGATGTGCTTTTGGCTGTAGTTCAAGATCATTGTGACCATGCAGATGTAGAGTGTTTTAAGTGGTACTGGGATGTCAAAGCAGTGTGTGAGAATTTCAACATTGATAGCGATACATTATCTGACAAAGAATGGGAAGTTGTAGAGGAGCTTATAGCTGACAATTTGCCTACTAACTTTTTTAATTAAACTTGGTAATAGGAGGAAATATGACGATAGATCAACTAATACAGGAAGCTCTCAAGCGACCTGAGAACTACAACGCTGATGGCAGTGTCAATGGTTGCTTCATCGATGCTGACATCAACATGGACAACAATGGTACCTACACAGGCAAACAATTGTTTGAAGCGTTAGAGAATTATGACTTTGGCAACTTGGAGGTGGCGTAATGGCTATTAATCGATACTTTAAAAACATTGAGGAGGCTAGGGATTTCATTCGTGAAACCCAAAAGCAACTCAACCCAAGCAAGACTGTTATCAAAAAGAAAACAGTCAACATCGTTGTTGGCAACAAGAACGACTACGATCTTCTAACCCAAGGTTTAGTTGGCATGAAGAATGTTAAATGGATTTATATAACACTTGAGGAGGTGGCATGATGGAAATGATTGGTGGATATACATTGGTCGAAAGACTTGAAATGACTATTGGAAATATTAAATTTCAAAAAGGTGAAGTTTTTTGGGATGATCTTGAAAAACTTGAATTGATACTCAAAGCATTAAAAAACAAGGAGGTGGCATGATGTACGACAAAACAATGTTTGGTGAAGGCATAGAATTAGGTTGGGATTCTTGTAAGTTTAAATATGAAGGTCTTGAATACACTGCTATTATCCAAGAAATTCATGCAGATCATTTAGTTGTAAAACCTATCAGCAGAACCAATTGGAAAGACATTCATGAAACAGGTTCAAGATTTGATTTTGATAGACTTAATCTTTCTATAAACTCATTTAATAACATTGAGTTAGAGATATGGGAAGGTGGTATGGATGGTTGGTATGCACCATTTCATGTTCTATTTCGAGGCGATCCACACAAGATCGATACCCCACTTTTTAAAGGAGTTGCATAATGAAACAACAAAAACTAATTGACACAATCAACGAGCTTTTTCCTAAAGCCAAAGCTGTTCCCATGGAAGAGTTTGATGGCAGTAAAGTTGGTATTTGGTTTCGAGGCTCTGAAGACATACACTCAGATGACTTACCCATCTTTGATTTCTATGGCTTTGGTTGTCATCCTGAGATCAATAGCATCTTAATTAACGCAAGTTGGTATTACGAACCAAATGATGCAGGCACCATGATGGCTTATCCACTATGATATTCTTTATACATATTTGCAAATATTTACACAATAGGTATAATAACCACATGATATATTTAACTTGCAACATACAGGAGGCATTATGAGTTGCACAGAAAAAACCAATGTATATGTCGCCAACACTTACGAGTTCACAGCTTGTTGTGGTGGTGCCATCAACAAAGACGACAACACTTGTACTAAGTGTGATCGACCTATCGACAAAGTGTTTGGTGTAGACAACAAACTTAACTTTGCTCACGACATTTGGTACAACACACTTAGAGCTCAGTTCTTGATGGATGTACAAGTCTTTGAATCTGACTATGACAAGGTTGCCACATGAACCCTGCTAAACAGATCAACAACATTTATGGTTATGTCAGGGTGTCAACCTCAGAACAAGCTGTCAATGGTATTTCCCTTGAGACTCAAAAAGATTTAATCAACAACTTCGTCAAAGACAAATTTAATCGTACTGTTGATAAGTTCTTTATCGATGCAGGTGTTAGTGGCACTGTGCCTATTACAGAACGAGAAGCATCACGCAACATGACTGATGTGATGGATGAACACGACATTATCGTTTCTACAAGACTGGATCGACTCTCAAGGTCATCGACTGATCTACTACAGACAGTGCCTATCTTTGAAGCGACTGGTGTGACTTACTATCTGTGCGAACAGTTTGGTGACATGCCTATCTCTTACCCACGCAAGAAAGGCAAAACCAGTCTCCACTCTAAGTTTGACATGAACGAGATGGTCAACAAGATTATGGTGATGGTTTTATCTGCTGTTGCAGAGATCGAACATGGCTCGACTGTCGATAAATTCAAAGAAGGCAAGTTAGCTTGGGCACCCAAAGGTTATTCAGTAGGTGGTTCAGCACCTTATGGTTTTAGAAAAGTAGAAGAAAAGGTTAAGAGTGGCAATCGAGTTAAGCGTAGAAGCAAGCTCGTTGAGATACCTGAAGAACAAGTAATCTTAGATTTTATCTTCAAACTCAGAGCTAAAAAACTTGGTGCTCGTAGAATTGCCAAACAGATTGATGCTCACTTTCCTGATGTAGCACCCTTTCCTTACTGGAAAGTACGCAACATTCTAGCTCGCAAAGTCCAAGGATTGCACAAGGCTAGTTAAAATATAATTTTTAGCTATAATAAATTATGGCTAATTCAATCAGCGATGTCGATATTTTTGAACCACCAAAAGATTTGTTGGACAGAAGTGTTGAGGCTTATGACGAGAATGTTCCTTTACTAGGCAAAATCGCAATAGGATTTACACCACCAGGTTTAGCAATAGACGCCGCTGAAGTGACAAAGTATGGTCGAGATGCTTACCGAGATTTTGGTTCAGGTAACTTAGGTTCAGGAGCCATAAATCTTGGCATAGCAGGATTGTCTGCTTTAGGTTTTATACCTTTGGCAGGTGATTTGTTAAAAGCAGGTGGTAAAGAAGTTCTTAAAAGAGCACCACAAAAGTTTATTGACATGCGAGCAAAAAAATTAATGCCAACCAAAGGCAATCCTACATTTGAAGGACCTGTCAGAGATATTCACCCAAGATTAGAAAAAGGATTAGACAGACAAATGGTAAAACACCAACAAGACTTTGCAAATGTTGATGAAATGTTTGAAACAGCAAAAATTGCTAACAAACCATTTCAAAAAGAAATAGATGATTTAGCCATGAATCTTAACTTGCGTACAGCAGGAAGCCCCGGTGAGGTTATAACTGATCCTGATTTACTCAAACACATAAAAAATGGTTTAGATGTAAGAACAGGCAATGCACCAGGCACTGTTAAAACAATTCAAAGCATGACAAGAAAAGCAGTAGATAAGTACGATGGTGATTTTACTCGTATTACTGATCCCATTAGAACTAGAGTCATTGCTAATACTACCCAAGAAGCAGATGAATTTGCTCGTCTAATAGCCAATCGTTATCCAACCAAAGACAGTGGCAATCAAATTAGTGGTTTAGGTTTACGAGACAGAAAAATTAACATTCAATACATCGATCCTAATGGCAACAAGATTATTGCTGAGATTGGTATTGTTCCTCAAGCCATGAAAGATGCTTCAGAACTTACACATAAACCTTATGAAGCATGGCGAGTGCTTACAGGTCAGTACAAAAATGTGAAAGAAATTCCACCACAAGTCTTAGATCAACTAGATGAATTAAAACAAATACAGTTAGATATATTCGCAGATGCAGAAAAATTACTTGATCCCAGTTGGTTATCTAACGACATAGTTAAAAAGTTTGCTAAAGGTGGAGCAGTAGTTTATGAAGGATATTAGATATTTCTCATGGGAGGAATCTCCCACAGTAGCAGGTATTATGGAAACAGAAAATGTGGTGGGTGTGTTTTACATTCCTGAAGGCACTGAAAGTTGGCAAGAAGCAACCTCACAACAATTTGGCGATATAGGAATCAATGGTGAATCTTTATCCAAACAAGATTTTGAGTCTGAGTTTGGTGTGATAGGTGTAGACTTACCTGAGATTCCCTAACATAAAAGCAATATGGATGAAAAAATAGCAGAAGCATTAGAAAAAATAGATTACATTTTATCTTACAAATTCATTACTGATCCAGTCAGAGCAGACCTTTTACAGATTAAAACAACACTAGAAAGCATTTCAGGTAGCTAAAGATGGCTAATATTAATGGTTGGGGTCGAGGTACATGGAGTCAAGGAACTTGGGGTGAGGTTTTACCAGTAACCCTAACTTCAGTTGGTGCCATCACCAGTGCTCTTGGCACAGTCACAGTCAAAGCTGATGCCAACGCAACAGCACCTACCTTTGCCATAACATCAGGTTTAGCATCTCTTGGCGTGGTTGCCAAAGCCAATGTTACACCTACGACTCAAGTTGTTACTTCAAGTTTAGGTGCACCAAGTGTCGATGCAGAAGCCAATGTTACAGTCACAGGACTAGGATCAACCTCAGCCATAGGCTCAGTCATCGTTTATGAAAACGAGGTTGTCAACTTACCAACCTTTGCAATAACCTCAGCACAAGGTACCTCTAGCACTGTAGCTAAAGCCAATGTCACACCAGTAGGATTGAGTATTACAACAAGCACAGGAGTTGTGCTAGTATGGGGTGAAATAGATGAATCACAAACTCCAAGTTATTCAGCTATCAATGAATCGCAAACACCAAGTTGGACAGAGGTTGCATGAACATAAATTTTGATATAATTTTAGACATCAGGAGATAAACAATGGCAAGTACATATGTAAATAATTTACGCCTAAATGAAATGGCGACAGGAGATGAGTCAGGTAATTGGGGTGTAGTCACTAACCTTAACCTCGAACTCGCAGGTGAAGCCCTTGGCTATGGCACAGAAGCCATCACCACTAACGCAGATACTCACACTTCAACAGTAGCAGATGGAGCCTCTGATCCAGTCAGAGCCATGTATGTTAAATACACAGGCACACTAGACTCAGCCTGTACCATTACCATTGCACCTAACACCATGAAACGAGTGCAATTTATAGAAAATGGCACCAGTGGCTCACAAAACATTATTATTTCACAAGGCTCAGGAGCCAATATTACCATCCCACCCGGTGATACTAAGGTTGTTTACTTAGATGGAGCAGGTAGTGGAGCGGCTGTTGTTGATGCTTTTGCCAGTCTTTCAGTCGTAGATTTAAAAGTCCAAGACGATCTTACAGTCACAGACGATGCAACCATAGGTGGTACTCTAGGAGTAACAGGTATAGTTACACTAACTGATGATTTAATTATTGGCGATGGTAAAACTATTGGTTCTGCATCGGATGTAGATGCAATGACAATAGCATCTAATGGTCAAATAACACTCACTCAAACACTTATTGGTACTGCTTTAGATATTTCAGGCGATATAGATGTTGATGGTACTACTAACTTAGACAATACAGATATTGATGGAACTTTAGATGTTTCAGGACAAGCTACTTTTGCAGATGGTTCAGCAGGAGCACCTAGTATTAGTAATACAGGCGATGTCAACGCAGGACTATTCTTTAGTGCAGCAGATGTAATGTCGTTTAGTGCAGGTGGTACTGCTCAGTTTACTATGGCAGATGGATCAATTTCTCCTGTTACAGATAACGATATTGACTTAGGTACAGCCAGTTTAAAATACAAAAGTTTTTTTGCAGGTCTAGTAGATTCTGAAAACTTTAAAGTAAATGGTGGACAAGGTAGTGATGGACAAGTGCTTACCTCAACAGGAAGTGGTGTAGCTTGGGAAGATGCTGCAGGTGGAGCAAGTTCTATTAATGATTTATCAGATGCCAAAACATTTGGCACAAGTTCAATTATGCTTGGCGATGCTACTACAGGCACGATTAGTGGTGCTAATTATAATGTTGGTTTGGGTGTAGATGTTTTTTCAGCTTTAACTTCAGGCGATTCTAATATTGCCATCGGTTTTGATGCAGCAGACACCCTTACAACTGGAAGTTTTAATGTTGCTATTGGAACAGACTCACTAGGAGCAGCAGGTTCAGGTGTAGCAAATAATATAATGATTGGTTATAACACAGGAAGTGGATTAACTGGTGATGGAAATGTTGGTATTGGACACACAGCTTTTGATGCAGCAGGTGATAGAGATGATTGTGTGGCTATAGGTAATGGAGCATTAACAGCTTGTACAACAGGAAGTCACAATATTGGTATTGGTACTTCTGCTCTTGGCTCTGCAACAGATGCACATTCAAATGTTGCAGTTGGATTTTTAGCAGCAAGTGCATTAAACACAGGCTCACCTTATCAAACAAGAAATAATGTAGCTATTGGTAGAGAGGCAATGGAGGCACAAGCCACCCAAGAAGATAATATTTGTATTGGCTATTTATCACTTCATGTAGGTAATAGTCCATCAAACTCTCAAAACACTATGGTTGGTTCTCAAACAGCAACAGCAGCCCATGCTGCTTATGGTGGTACTTATGTTGGTTATACAGCAGGAGCAATCATTACAAGTGGAGTCCACAATACAGCTATAGGCAGAGAAGCAGGTTCAGTTACTACAACGGGGTCTAATAACTTTTTTGCAGGTTATCAAGCAGGTACATCTAGTTCTCCTGGTCATGTTGTTGCAGGTGCAAATCATATTGTTTTGGGCAATAACAGCATTACAAACGCAAATATTAAAGTTGCTTGGACAGTTACTTCTGACTCAAGAGATAAAACAGATGTAACTGATTTAGACTTAGGTTTAAATTTTGTAAATTCTTTAGCTCCCAAAAAATATAAATGGGATATGAGGTCAGATTATAGTGATGATTTAAGTGTTACACCTAATGGCGATTATAAAAAAGCACAATTAATTACAGGTTTATTAGCACAAGATGTTGAAACTTTAGAAAGAGCAGCAGGGTATAAAATAGAAGAACAAACAAACTTAGTTGTATCTAAAGATGAAAAAGGTAATTATGGTATGCAGTATGAAAAACTTATACCAATTTTAATTAAAGCTTTGCAAGAGGCAGACGATAAAATAGATGCTCTTACAGCAAGAGTAACAACATTAGAGGGTTAAGAAATGTACACAGCAGCAAAATGGTATGAGATAGCAGATGATTCTGTTAATTTAATTAATGGAGTTAATGCAGGAACTTGGACAAGTAATGATTTTGCAACTCTTACACAAGCAGAAAAAAATGCTTTAATGCAAAGAAGTATAGATGTTTTGACAGTTATTTTACAACAAGAAGTAGTTATAGATGATTCAGGCAGTAAGACTACTTATACTACAGCTATTACAACAGCAGAAACTTATATTAGCAACAATTCGTAAAAGGAGAGATAGATGGCTAAAGATAGTGACAAAACAAAAGAAGTTGAACTTTCAGAAAAACAACAATACATACAGTTGCAGTTAAATGATCTTGCTAACAAAGAGAAAACTCTTATGTTTCAATTAGATCAAATAAAAGCATCTCAACAAGTTTTTAACCAAGCATTTGTAGAGGCTTCAAAAGAAATAGCTGATGAGGTTTTGAAAGAAAAAACATCGTGATTGAAATTTTGGCTATATTTATAGTTGCAAGTATTATTGTTTATTTAAGTTAGGAGAAAATTATGTGGAAAAAAGTTAAAGACTGGTTTATGAGTGGCTATGAAAGAGTTAGAGCTAGAAATAGCAAAGGTCAATACATTAAAGATGATCCTAAAACTAAAAAAAACGAAGCCTATACTTTAAGAAAAAAGAAAAAGTAACATGGCTACTGCTAGAGAATCTTTTGCAAAAATAGCAGCACATGAAAGAGAGTGCACCATTCGATACGAAAACATTGAAAAAAGATTAGATCAAGGACAGGTAAGATTTAACAAACTAGAAAATATGATTTGGGGATTATATGTTTTGATGATTACTTCAGGCGTTCTTGCAGGAATGTTTGTAAATTAGAGGTGTTTTATGGAAGAAATCCAAACAAAAAAAGTTAATTTAGAATTAGATATAGATACAAGTATAAATAATACTGGTGTAAATCCTTATCAAAAATGGATTCATTTGGCTAAAGCAGTCGATGCTTGGCGTATATTTCCACGCTTATTTTTAAGTGTGTATATGTTTTTACTCTATTACTCAACTATGTGGTTTATGGGATTAGAAGAACCTAGTCTTGAACAATCAGGTCTTATATCTATTATTGTAGGTGCAGGAGCAGCTTGGTTTGGTCTTTACGCAGGCACTAGCAATAGCTCTAAATCCTTTAAAGGCGAACAATAATGTATGAATATGGTTGCACAGTCACTAGGGTGGTTGATGGCGACACTATTGATGTTGTTCTTGACCTTGGCTTTTCTATTCTTCACAAGTGTCGTGTACGCCTTTATGGGATTGATACACCTGAATCACGCACAAGAGACAAAGACGAAAAAGCTAGAGGCAAACTAGCCTCAAAATACCTTAAAGATGCCATTGATAATGGAAAAAAAGTTGTTTTAAGATCAAAACTTAAAGATTCTAAAGGAAAATATGGTAGAGTTTTGGGAGAGGTTGTTGTAGATGACATTAATATTAATGTTTCTATGATAGAAAACTATCTAGCTGTTGCATATCATGGACAAAGTAAAGATGATATTGAGGCAGAACACTTGGTAAATAGAGATAAATTAATAGATTTAGGAGTTTTTATTCCAAATGAACGAAAAGGATCAAAAAAAACATGACAATATGCTCGTTTGGGCAGGGCTTTTATTTCTTATAACATTGGTTACAGGTTTTTCAATCAATGTAAACGCACAATCAAACCAACAATCAGGCACAGCTTGTGTCAATGGCTCACAGTATTGTGAAAATAATTCTTTAGATACAGTGAACACAACGACTACGACAAATACCAACTCGAACACCAACACCAACAACAACACTTCGACTTCGACTGCGACTAACACAAATAATAACTCTAATACCAATGTTTCGACTAATACTAATAGTTCGACCAATGTGAACACCAATACAAATTCAAACACGAATTTGAATACCAATATTAATACTTCTACAGCTAATTCGACCTCAAATAACACCAATAACAACAATAATGTAAATACTTCTACATCTAACTCAACAGTTAATTCAACTGTGAATCAAAATGTTAATAACACAAATAACTCAACTTCAAATAATACGAATCAGAATACGAACATTAATAAATCTGAATCAGAATCTAATGTGCAAACCAATAATGTAAATCAAAATAACAATAATACTAAGTCTGATAACACCAACAGAAACATTAATGAATCCAATAGCACACAAACAATTAATCAAAACATTAAATCTGAAGCTCCTCCTGCATCTGCAATAGCACCCTCTATCATGTCTTATTCACAGGATTTGTGTACTACTGGCGTATCAGGTGCATTTCAAGGACAAGTATTTGGTTTTTCAGGTGGTAAAACTATTACAGATGAAAACTGTGAAAGACTGAAACTATCTAAGTATTTATACGATATGGGCATGAAAGTAGCATCAGTTGCCCTACTTTGCCAAGATCAAAGAGTATTTAAGGCTATGAGAATGGCAGGCACTCCTTGTCCATATGAAGGCAAGATAGGCAAAGAGGCATCAGCAGAATGGGAGAAAAACCAATCCAAAAGACCTGATGTAGATGATGCTGAAAAAGAATACATAGCTAAATGTACACATGAGACTAACCCAAACAGAACCAAAATTAATAAAGATGTTGTCGGTTTAGTCAAAAAAACTTACACAAGAAAGACTAAAACCACCAAACAATGCCGAAACGAATTTTATGCTACGCAGTAGCTAGTCTGCTATCCTTTAGTGTATATGGACAATACACTTACGAAGCAGGACAGGATTTATACCACCTACAAACAAACGCTAATAACTTTGAGGGCGAATTAGCATACGAGGTTTCTGATGATGGTATTAGCCCTGCAATTGACCTTTCTTTTAATTTTACTTTTTATGGTTCTACTTTTACACAAGCGAGGATGGCAACGAATGGATGCTTACATTTTGGTAATAGTGGTAGCTATTGCAATGACTATACTCCTGACCCTATTAATGGACAACACGCCTATACAATCTATGGTTTTTGGACTGACCTAATTAGAGACAATAATTCTCGTATGAAGTCTTGGGGTGACAACAGCAAGATGATATTCGGTTGGTATGATTTGCGAGAGTACAACAGAAGCAATACAGACAATAGCTTTGAGATAATACTGTGGAACAACAACTCTTTTGATCTTCGTTATGGTGCATTGAACATTATTAACCATGATGTGCTAATAGGTGAGGTAGGCTCTAACAAAGAAAATTCTTATACCTACTATTATCATGATGAATGTTCTACTGGCACAACTAATTCAAGCACTTGCGTAAATACTAATTGGAACAATACAACTATCAATACAACACTAGAAAATGGTGGTTCTTTGTATGGTTCAGGCAGTGGCAATGGTGTTGACTGTAGTGATCCACTTAATGATTCTAGTTGTACAGGCTATGCACAGGCTTTATTAACACAACAATGTAATATCACTGGTCTTTATAGTGAGTCTTGTCCTAATTACTGGTCAGCTTATGATGACCAACAATGTGCTGATGATCCACAGTATGCACCCTTTTGTGCAGGTTACAGGCAAGAAGAATCAGTAGCCTTCTTTGATGATGAGCAAGTTGATTATGGTTTTATAGACGAACAAGAACAGTTTGCCACTGGAATATTTATAGAAGATGACCACCACGATAACCATGGATTTGAAGAACAATTTACTATCGTGGAAATATTTGAGGAAGAAATGTTCTTACCTTTTGATGAATTTGGTAGCGATAACTTTGAAGAATATTTTGATGGCTCTGAGCCTGAAGAATTAATTATATTTTTTGAGCCTGAACCATTGCCTTTTATTGATGATTTTACGCCACACCATGATGAGCCCTTGCATCATCAAGATGATATATTGCTAGATGAGTTTATATTCCAAGAAACATTCTTAGTAGAAGATTACAGCGAACCTGAAACATTTATAGAATTTAATTCTATAGACGAACTAGAAGAATGGTTTGAAGAAGAAATCAATGAGCCTTTTGAAGAAAGGCTTGAGGAAAGACTTGCAGACCTTGATGAGCCTGAAGAAGAATTTATAGAAGAAATATTTGAAGAAGAAGCAGTAGAAGAAATCTTTGAAGAAATAGAAGAAATGCAAGAAATGATGGAAGAAGAACTGATTGCAGAAAGAGAAGAGGAGGCTAGAGAAGAAATACTTGAAGAAGTGGTAGAAGAGTTTGAAGCAATTGAAACTAAATTACCTACAGGTAAAAATAAATTGATGACTGTAGCTCTTAATGTAGTGCGAGCAGGAATACAAACAGCATCTAATAGTTATTCACAGGCTTCAGGTGGCTCCCAAACAAACAATGCAACA
>Ga0208669_1000748_pt1 | contig 12734 bp, 4 predicted proteins | sample 21_taG_FD_184095 | JGI IMG/M metagenome (GOLD analysis project Ga0208669, IMG submission 184095) | Marine viral communities from the Subarctic Pacific Ocean - 21_ETSP_OMZ_AT15319 metaG (SPAdes) (version 2) | ecosystem: Environmental > Aquatic > Marine > Oceanic | place: Pacific Ocean | collected...
TAAAAAGTTAACTGATGATATAGTTTGTAATAAAGCAGATTTAACGTTCATAAACATTATTGCTCCAACAGAATTATTAACCCAGTTATTAAATTGATTTGTTAATTTATTAGTTCCAGAAGGTCTATTAGTACCGTTTTTCATACGGTATAAAGAATCTTCCATTGCTTCTCTCCAGTTAGTTCCTAATGCAACTTCCATTTTATTTAAGTTATCATTAGAGAATATTACATCAGCATTTTCTATAAAACTAGCTAAATATTGTTTTCTACCAACCTTGTTTGTTAAATTGTTTAAATCAGATATTAAACTTTCAGAATCCCAATAAGCGCTAGGTTCAATCCATTTATCTCTTTTACTTATTTCTAAAGCAGCTTGAGTAAATACTTTTAATTTAGGATCTTTATTGACTACATCGTTTAATTTTTTAATATCACGTTTAGATAAACCAGGTATTTCAAAACCACCTTCTGTCCATAGATTTACTCTTAATGCTTGATCAAATGTAAACTCTGTATCAGGTATAATTTTACCTAATTTTTTAGCTACAACAGGAAACTTTTTAAGTAAAGAAGAATAATCATTTTTTAAAGCTTGTCTATAATTATCTATTTCAGCAATACCTTTTTGATAGGGTTTTATTAAATTTTCTTTAACCCATTTTTGTTGTTGTTCACCTTTTTTACCTTTACCATATAAATCATACATTAAACCACTAAAGTCTTGAGCGCTTGAAGGTATTAATTTAAAACCTTTTAATCCAGCGCCACGTCTTTTAGCTACAATATCAGAAAACTTATATCTAGCCTTGATACCTTTAGTATCTTCAATCATTTTATTTATGTCTTTATCTAAAACAACTGGATCTGTTACTGTAGGTATTAAGCTAGGGTCATTAGCTATAGCTTGCTCTCCATTTTTTATAGTCGTGTCAGCTTTTTTCTTATCATTAACTATACTTAGTATGTTTTTATCAGCTATTGTGCCTTCAAAATCAAATTCAGCAAGTATATAATTTTTCGAATCTACAGGGTTATTAAACCTATAGTATTGAGATGTGTTTGTTTTTCCAGCTTCATCAATTTTAGCAAACCCAAAGTTTTTTCCACCTTTATTATCAAACTCAAACCCATATACGCCTTCAAAATCATTAGTTATACTGGTTTCAATATCACCAGAAAGTATCTGTTCTAAACCTTGAATTGATTGTTTACTACTTGTTTTAACATGCTCAAGTTTAACTTTTTTTCCTTCAGGGCCGATATATAACCCGTTAACCTTTACTAGAGCTCTATCGCCATTAACATTATTAGAATTAGTACTTTTTATTTTAGCTACGTGATCTATTTTGTTTATTAAATCTAATTCATTTTTAGCAGAATAAATATAATCAGATAAAAGTGATTGATTAGCATAGTAAACAGCGTCTACATCTATTTGGTGTTGTTTTATTTTAGCTAAATTATTTTTTGCTATTTCAATTTTTTCAGCTTTAGTTTTAACTTTATTTATTTTATTTTGTACTGTTTTTAAACTATTTGCCGTTATTATATTTGCTGGTAAAGCTGCAAATAAGTTTTTAGTTCTTTTTGAAACCCATGACGGAGTTTTAGAACTTATGTTATCATATAAAATATTTGCTTTTCCACTTCCAACGTATCTATAATGAAATCCTAATAAACCTTGAAGTAAAGTTGTATTTTTTCCATCAATAAAAAGTTTTTTTCCTTCAATAGGCATTGCAGAAACTATATCTTTACCTCTTTTTATAAAATCAGCTTGTTCTTTATCTTTAGCTTTAATTAATCTTTTCTTTTTTATTTCATTAAGTTTAATCTCACTTGTATCAAAATTAAATTTAGACAAGTCTAAAGTATTTTTTATATTTAAAGAGTTTAAATCTTTAAAATAAGCTACACTTTGTTTTCCTAATTCAACTTCGATATCTATAGCGTCTTGAACGTCTTCCATTAATGTTTCAAGCTCTTTTTCAGTTTTATTTTTAAGATCATCAATATTTTGTATTTCAGAACTTATAATGTCAGCAGCGGCTTCAGATTTTAAATTCTTTTTTATATATTCAAGACCTCTTGTTAAAGCTTTTTGAAAAGTTAATCCAGCTTGTAAACCTTTTTTAATTATTTTTAAACCTGTTATAACTACTTTAGCTACTGAACCAGGGGTTATACCCGTTGCTAAAGTTCCTTTGTACTTGTCAACAACTTTATTTAAACCATCAATTTTTATATCAATATCACTAATTAATCTATCTATAGTATCAGGTTTAATTTTTTTACCTTGTAACTCTTGTTTTGTTTCAAAAGTTGTTTTACCTTCAGGTGTAGCAACTGTTTCAAGCGTTGATGCTCTACCTAGTAAACCACTTAATACATCAGCTAAAGTTGCTTGTCTGTTTATAAGAGTTGTTAAACCTTTTGTAGGATCCGTTGCCCAGTTAATAAAATCTTGAGCTGTAGGGTTTTCATTTTGATATTCAAAAACAGCTTTACCAGCACCTTTATCAAATTTACCAGTAGTTCTACCTACTTTTTTAGGTTTATATATTTCTCTAAGTACTGTATTTTTTATTTCAGATTCAGCGTTAACTAGCGAAGCAATATCAGCTCCATTGTTTTCTAAAAAAGTAACATAGTTTCCTATTTTATTTTCTTTAGTGCCAAGCTTTCCACCCATAGCATCAATAACTTTAGTAGAAAACTTAAGCTTACCACTTTGTGACACATCTCTTTTAGAAGGTTTTGTAGCGCCTTTAACAGGTTCAACTCTAATTTTTTCACCTATTATTTTTCTACCAGCCTCTGTTGTTTCTTCTTTAGTAATACCAGTTATTGCTCTAAGTTTATCAGCAGCTGTTTTAGCATTTTTTTGTTTATTATCCTTAATATCAATTTTATCTTCAATAGTATTAGCGTCTGTATCAGCTACATCTATAGAGGTACCATCAACTTTTCCTGTTTGCAAAGAAGTTTCAAAATTTTTCTTAGTTGCCGCTTCTCCTTTTTTAAATACGTTACCAACTTTATTATTAATCTGAGGTATAATCCAACCATTTAAACTGTTGTTTATTTCAGGATTAAAATTTCTTATATGAGGTATTAATTCAGCAATCGTAGCGCTAACAAAATCAGGTTTAGAAAATCCAGGTGGTTTTTCTACAGGTATTTTACTTTCTATTAAACCAGTTAACATGTCATTACTATATATCTCAGTAATAACTTCATCAGCTTTACCACCATCCCATTCAGCTTTAGTTACTTCATATTTACCATCTTCATTTTTTTGGCCAGCTAAGTTATCTATTTCTTGACCTTTCTTACCTTGAGCTTCTTTAGTTACACTTTTTTGTGTTTCTTGTTCACCTATATTTTTTAACTCTTCATTTATTTCATTAACTCTTTCAGATTGTTTACCTGTTAAGTTTTCATCATTAACTTGGTTTATAGTTGTTTCAAGATTTTTCTTTTCTTTTAATAACTCTACAGTTAAACTTTGTTGTGTTTTAGATAAACCTAATGGTTTTATTTTACTCACAACAGCTTTCGTTTCTCTAAAGCTAGTTTGAATATTTTTAGCTTCTTCAGGTGTAATTATTTTTCTTCTTATTTTGTTTTCTAATTCAAAATTAAGAGTTTTTTCTGCGTTAGGTATCTGACTAACATCTATCTGTGTTTGATCTGTTTTTACATCAGGTTTAAAAGCATCAGACATGCTAGTAAAACCATTTGCTTTTACAGAATTTCTAACTTTAAGATTAGTACTAAGTTGATTTAAATTTAATAAAGTTCCTCCAACACTTATAGGCGCTTTTGTACCTAATCCAGCAAATGATTCTAAAAATATTTCTTGTCTACTTAAAGCTTGACCAGCAGCTTTTTGACCTAAATATTCACCTACACCTTCACCAACCATCTCTACGCTACCACCAGCCGCAGCGGCCACTTTTGCGCTTTTACCTGCTTTTACTAAAGCTGTAGTTGTTTTAGCAGCGGCTCCTCCTGATAAAGCGCTAACAGCACCAATAACTTGACCTCTTCTTTCTGCTTTTGTTTGTATATCTTTTAGTTTTTCTGGATCATTTAAAACTTTTCTAAGATCTTCTACGGTTATTTTAGAAACATCTTCAATACCAGTGGCATCTATTAATAGTTCATCAAATGTAATTCCTCTCTCTAATGTTGAGCCTATACCATAAAACATTCCACTCATTGCTCCAGTAGCAGTACCTATACCTGGTACAACACTTCCAGCCGCGCCTCCACTAACAACTCCACCAAAAGCATTGTTTCTAACTGTTTGTGATTGAGTAACAGCGCCCGCGTTTAAAGCCATAGACTCTACACCAGCTTGTACAATATACCCTGGATTTTGTATAGCGCATAAGCCTAAGCTTAAAAAACCATCTCCGTTTTTTTCTACACATTTTTGAAAAGCTTTAGCTTCATCTGAATCTTGGTTTGAAGCTATTAATTCTTTTTTATCTTCAAGAAATTTTTGTAAAATTTTATCTTCAGTTTCATTACCTTGCTCAAATATTTGTAATGAAGTCTCTAAGTTTTCAGGTTGAGCATAACCTTTATCTACAGATCTATATATATCAGATATAACATTAGTAACTATAGTTTTACCAGCTAAATTTTCTAATATTGTAGCATCTTCACCTGAAGCATCTTGTGCTGCTAAAGTTTTTAATCTATATGACTCATGCCAAATATCCATTGTGCTTGGCTTATAATCAGGATTATCTTTATTTTTATCTAAAGCTAATTGCATGCCTAGTTGTGAAAAAATAGCATCTTCTTCTTCACTAACTTTTAAAGGATCATTAGTAGACATGTTTTGACCTAAAGATTTTAAAAATTCAGGATTAAAATATTCGTCAGAATCTTCATCAGCATAAGTTTCTGGTGATATTTTTATGTTTTTTAAATTATTTAATTTATCTGCTTCAGAATAGACTTCAGATATTTTATCAACTGTTTCTAAACCAAGATTAATTATATTTGCAGCTTCTTTTACTTTATTAATACCTTTTTCTATAATACCTTTTTCAGACTTAAACTCTTTAGCTTTTTCATTTGCCTCAGATAAGTCTGGTAAATTTTTTTGAACACACTCTTCATATTGTTTTTGAGTCCAATTGTTTTGTATTCTTTTTTCTTCGCAAGTCATATATTGTGTTTAAACTACTTGTTCTGCTTCCTCTACTATTTCTTTCGCTTTAAGTCTAGGATCACCTAATGGGAACTCTGTTCCTACTTGTGTTTCTAAAAACCATTTTTTATAATCTTCTTGAAATCTTTTTTGTTGGTTATCTTTTAATGCTTTCGCTGGTTGTAAATAGTTGTCTGTAACTTCAGCCAACATATTATTATTAAAAGCTATAACTTGATCAAAACTTTGAAACTCTTGAAGTAAACCAGATGTTATTTTATCCATTTCAGTATTAAATTGTAAACTATTACCAATTAAATCTTTATCTACAATATAAAAGTCTTGAACCATATTAGCATCTAGGTCTTTTGTTTTAACATCTAGTTGACCATCAGATTTCTTTTTTCTATAAACCTCTGTAACACCACCTGTTAACGTTTTATTTTCTTGATCACTACCAACTTGTTTTTGTTCAAATATTTCAGGACTAGCTAATTTAAAACCTTCGGTTTGCTCTAACGTGTTAGGTATGCTTACAAACATATCCTGAGTTTCAGATAACTCATTAAGTTTATTTAAATATATTCTTTCAACAAACGAACCGTCTTTTTCATATATTTCCCAAGCTAGTTTATTTATATCACCATCAACTGCTTTTATATCTACTTTACCTCCGAGATCTCCATTAATTATACTTAAAGATAAAAATCTACTTACAGGCGTACCCATTAAATCAAGACCACCCATTAAACCTGCGCTTTGAACCATTTCATTCCAAACCTCTGTGTTACCAAGCATGTTTTCTAAACTAACTTTTATATTTTCAACGCTAGCCATTATTAAGTCGCTGAACTTTCTGTCATATACAGGGTTTTTACTGGTACCATTTGTAAGCGCTAGTTGTATATCTGCATATTGTTTTATAAAAGGATCAAACAAAGATGCATAATCAATAGGTTCTACCTTGCTATCGCTATAACCAAGTTCATAAGAAAGTCTAGATTGTTGTTCTGATATAGCAAACTTAATCTGTTCGTTGATTTTTTTGTTTTCTATTAGTTTTTCTTTTAATCCCATTTTATTCAATTTGTTAGTTGTAACCACCTTCTTTATTAGGGTTTAAATATTCTTCAGCTCCACCACCACCTGCCATCTCAGCAGCACCTAAAGAAGCCAAACTAGTTAAACCACCTATTGCACCCATCATTGCACTTGTGCCTTGATTATATGCATTAGTTTCTCTCCGTTGTGCACCTGTTATTTGTTGTCTTGTGTATCCAATTTTACTATCTTCTCTTTTTTCTTGAGCATTAAACATAAATGTTTTACCCATAGCATCAGCTTGCTGTGTTCTTCTACCTTCTTGAATATCTACGTTTTGTAATCTTCTTTGTTCTTGTATTTGAGCTTGTTGTAAATACTGTTCACCTTGCGCTCTTAGTTTTTCATTAGCAGCTTCTTGTTGTTCTATACCTGCGGCAACACCTTTTTTACTTTGTAAAGCAGCTTGTGCTAAAGCAGTTGCACCACCAGCACTTGCTCCTGTAGCTCTTAAGGTATCTAGGGTATTTGCTAATGCAATATCTGCCTCTTCTACTTGCATAGCGGCACCAGCTGTAGAAACACTTAAATTACCATATGGATTGCTTAGTTTACCACTAAGATCTTTAGCTAATGAGCTTAAATCTTTTGTGTTTGAATATGGGTTTACTATTTTTTGCCTGCTTTTTTCTAAACTGTTTAACTCTCCTTTTAGTTTTCTTTTTTCAGCCGCGGCTCTTCTTCTAGCTCTTCTAGCTCTACCAGCTCCAAATAAACCGCCTATAACTTTACCTACCCCGCTAACTAATGCTCCAGCTACTAAAGGAGCAATACCCGTGTTAACACCTTCGGGCACAGCGAATAAAAATTCGTATAATATATTTAAAACTTCTTCCATAATCTTTTAATATGATGATTCTACAGTGTCAGACGATACTGCAAATAATTCTCTTTTTTGGTTTATACTATTATCTAAGTTAAACTTAAACGTGCTAAAAAATCCCTTAATACCTGTCATGCTTGCTCCCCATAATATCTCTCCTTTTGTTGGTGATGAATTATTTATAATATTAGCAAAGTATTTATTTTCTTTTCTTTTAAATTTGTTAGAAAACATTTCGCTTTCTAAGTCAGTTAAATTACCTGGTAAATTATATTTAGATATTGGTGCTAAAGCTATATCACCTGAGCTAGCAACTATACTGCTTACTGTCCAATCCGTACCACCTTCATAGTTAACTGTTTTAAAAACTTTAACAGTAGATGGTGAAGAGTTTAAAACAACAGTTACATCAGAGTTATTTGAAACATTATAAAACTCTCCGTAATTACTAGTACCGTAATGACTATATAGTTTGCCGGCGTTTGTAGAAAAGAAAGTAGATGTTAAGCTAAAAATAAAGCTTGGTTTAAAACTAAAGAAACTAGTCCAACCTTGTACACCTTCGTCAAATGAAGTTGTACTATAACCTGAAGCTGTTTGTATAGATAACATATAGTTTTTAGTGTGGTTATCCCAACCGCCTACTATTCTAGTTATACCATCTTGTGTAAGTTGATCTCTAAAAAAATCATGCATGCCGTAACCTGATATTTCTACAATTTCACCACCTGTTGTTAGTCTTAGCACACATCCTCTTTTTCTATCTGTAAAGTATTTTCTATAACCATAAACAGCAAAACTAAAAGGATCTGTAGCTATACCATAATTACCTTTGTAAGGTACTATTTGACCAATAACCATTCTTCCTGACGCTGTTAAAGCTTGACCCTCTGCCGTGTATATAGCATCTTTGTCTATTAAAGCTCTATTAACTTTATCTTCTTGAAATATAATTAGATTAGTATCTTCTGCATATAATTTCATTATTTTACCGTGAGCTGGATCTAAACCTCTAGTTATATCTTCACCTACAGAAAATTCATTTGTTTGATTAATACCTGTTCTAGAGTTAAATACTCCCGAGTATATAATTGTATTAAATCTATTTTGATTGTTAGGATTGTCTTCAACTATATGAGCTTTAACACCTAAATCAGTTATAGTGTTATTATAACCACCTCTTATTCTAGCTTCTTCAATAAACCAATCATTTGTGTTGTCGTTAGCATAAGCTTGAGGTACAGTTGCATAAGGTGCTATTGGTTGTGGATTAGCATCTACAACGTTTGACATCTTCTTCAACCAATATGAGTTAAAATATTTTAGTTCTAAAGTAGCACCCATGTTATTTTATTATCACTTATTTTTTGTTATTATTACCAACCGTTACCTCCAGGTACAGGATGTGCACAAGTTATATTACCCGCTTGACAAGCTCTAGCGTACTGATCATTACAAGCGTCAGGTATTAAAGCAGGACTTATTTTTATACCGTTAGTTCCAAATTTAGCAGAAACTCTTATACTGGTAAATGGTTCTGAGCCTGCAGCTGATGTTTTAAAACTATAGTATTCAGCTTGACTATGTGTCCACGGATTGTTTAATGATGAACTAGTATAAAGTAAATCTACATACTGAGCATAAGGCATTGGCGCATATCTTTGTGTGTTACCAGTTGCACAATTGTAAGCACTTTGAGCTCCTGAAACATCATATCTATAATTTTTAGGAGTATTATTATCTGTAACGTTAGATCCATTTTCTACTACACAAGTACTATAATATAAATCATTTGAATTAACCCAAGCACACATTGCATCTGCAGCAACAGCAGCTTGTGTTGTGTTAGCGTCTGTAGCAGCTATAACATATTCACCTGGTTCGTCAAAAGCAAATACAGCTTGTGTATATTTAGTGCTACCAAAACTATTATTTAATAATGATGCTGTTACACCAGGTGCTCCCATATTATCATTATTAACATCTTCTATCATTGCCCAGTTACTAGTTACACTAGGATTTCTATGCCATACTTTCCATATTATTCCAGAAGTTACAAAACTCATACCACCACCATTGTTAGTAAAACTCTGTTGCATGTTACAAGATAAAACTAAAGTTCCAGCGCTCAACGCTGCAGAACCTAATCTATGTACAAAATTAGATTCACTTGTGTTTGTTGAAGGTGTAACAGGAAACGAAGTTAACGTGGTGTCAGACAAATACCAAACACCAGTAACAACCGATCCATTTACTGGAGCTGTAATCTGACTTGTAGCAGCTAAGTTAGGACTACCTATAGTTTTACAACCCGAGATAACACCACTATTAACAGCTACAGCACCTACAGTTATAACCTGTGGTTTAGTTACACTTAAAGAATTACTCTGTGCAACTCCACTTACAATTGCATCTTCTATTTTTAAATTTAAAGTGTAAACGCCTATTGGTGTAGATGTTGCTTTAGTTACAACACCTGTTGTTGAGTCAACTGAAAAATATGAACCAGGAGACTGTGAAACTATACTATATTTTAATTGAGCAGCACTACTTGTTGCTGAGCCATTATATCCATTTCTAGTAACACCAGTTGCATCACCAGCACTAACCGTAACATTTGGTAAACTAGAACCAGCTACAAAAACTGGTGCTAAATTAGTAAGTGATCCAGTTGCTACAGTAGAACTAGTATCACCACCTACAGTTGTCCATGTAAAAGTAAATGTATAAACTTCTTTTGAATTACCATTATTTTCATATCCAGCATTAGAATAAATAAATGTATTAACAGCCGTTTGTAATTTATAACCTGTTCCAGATGTTATTAATTTAAAATCACCAGTAAAACCATCAGCTAAATTTCCTGTAGCTCGAGTGGCAGTGGTAGCATCGGTAACCGTCATGCTAACAGCACTTATATTTGTATTAGAAAAATTACTACCTTGATTATTTTGTGGATAAAAAATAGCAGTTATGTCTGTATTAGCAGCCATACCTTCATTATGTGAATAGCTTAAGGCAGATAAAGCAGCTACTCCATCAAACCCGGTATTTATATCAGCGTTTAAGTCAGCTATTAATCCAGCTGTAGACGTTTCATAAAACAATTGTAATAAGCTTTCGACAGGTTCTGTTTCTGCAACAGAAAGTTGTATTGTCATACTAGAATTAGGCAAACCTACAACAGTGGTACCAGCATTAGACGTTGCTAATCTAGCTATAAATGGATTTGTTTCTAATTGATAAAAAGGAACACTAGTAGTAGATATATCAACTGATGCCATTGATAAATCAAGAGCAGTTGCTATTGTATCAGCAGTCATGTTTAGTGGTAGTATTTGAGTACCACTTGTGCTTACTGGAAAATACTGAACATTATCTGTTGCTGTGTTATTCACTCTACCATATAATCTAACAGAACTTCTAAATTGTTTTTGTTGATCAGAGGTTTCGTTTAAATCTCTAGGTATTTTATTTATGTTATCGTTGAGTAAAACAACGTTTGCTGTTTTGTTTAATTCAGCCGCTTGAGGAAAAACAGGAGGATCTGATACACCTGCTGTACTAGGATATGCATTTAAAAACCCTGGTAAGTAACAGTTGTAATAATCTTGCTCTTGTTGTTTAACAACAACTTTATACGAATACCAACCTAAAGGATTAGGTAATGTATAAGCAAATTTTGTATCAGGATTATTAGTTGTAGCGGAATATAAAAAATCATTTACTCTTCCTTCTGTTGTAACAACATATGGAGCTGTTCCAGTTACATTAGTTACTTTTACAAAATCTATGTATTGACCCCTTAAATATGAGTTAACAGTTGGTATACCAGTTGTTGGTGCACCACCGGCTAAAGTAAAACTATATGAAGTATCTGTTATAGCTGAAGTTCCTGTTATGTTAAAACCATTAACTATTTGATCTGCGTACAAGCCTGGTGTTCCAGTATTAGAATTTTTTGTGCTTTGTATAGCTGTATTTATAACAACTTTTAAAGCATCGCCAAACCATTGTTTTAAGTTTTGAGTTGTTGAAGAGTAGGGGTGGTAAAAAGTTGAACCACCAAAGAAATCAGAACCAACAGTTGTCCCTTGATCAACAGATGATAATATAACTGAAGACTGTCTACCAAACTTATCAGAAAGTATAAAACCTACTTGATAGTTTCTGTTTTGTTTTAAAGTATGATTAGGATATTCGGCCCAGTTAGTAAAAACCGTAGAGTTTTTTGCGCTAGCACCCACGTTGTAATCTAATGTTACAGGCGGGGTATGTTGGCTTTGAAAATTACCATACATAACTCTATTGCCAGCTACTTCTTGAGATAAAGCTTTTACAGGAACTCTATCATAAACTCTTACAGTTTGTCTTTCTGGTAATGTTTTATAAGGTTTTCGTGATTGATAATCATATGTGTATATGTTAGAACTTGAAGATAAATTAGACGTTTTAACAGTGTCTAAAACTTTTACAGCTCTTCCATCTGATTCTTTATAAAGTATATCTATTTCAGTTATTTTATATGTATCATTTGTTTGAGCACCTAACTTATCTTGGGCGTCAGGTAGTGGTATAATTAATTCTACATTTTGTACTCCATTTTGCATAAAAGCTAATATTGTACTTCTATACGAAGCATCTTCATCTCCATCTAAAAAATATCCTTTTTGTTGTGGAATAAAAGCAGGTTGAGTAAACGGAGCCATCAAAGAATACTCTTCGTCATCAAACTTAAATCTATAGCTAAACCTTACAAATAAATCTTCTAAAAAATCTGGATCACCAGGCCAATCATTACCACTATTAAAATCATAGGTAATATCTTTACCTGTCATTGTTGTAGTTAAAAATGTTAAAACATCTGTATTTGCCACTGTTGCTGCAGCGTTTATAGTTATAGTTACACCAGATACATTTGTTACATATATATATTGATCAGCTGTTATGCTAGGACCAATAATGTTCATACCTTTTTTTATAGCTGTATTAGCTGATGATAGTGTTATGGTTGTAGAACTACTTGCTGCTCCAGCTGTACTTGTTGTAGATTTTAATAATTCTAATGGCTCGTATGGATTATATTTGGCAACTGATATTTGATTTTCTCTTGTATAATAACCAAAAGGTTTACTAACATTTATTTTTCTAGGTTGATTTCTGTTATCTGTAAAAAATAATAAGTTTTCTACAAGATTAACACCACTTATTAAATTTTCATTGCTAAAGTTTAAAAAAGCTCCTTCAACTATTTTTGTATATGAATTATTATAATATTTATATATCCTATGATCACTAACATTGTTTGTTAAAAATAAATATATAGTTTCAGAATTGTTGTCTTTTAAATAACCTATAACTTCTAATGAGCCAACATTAGTTCCTGGAACTAAAGTATTACCTTTTACGTTTTCTAATGCACCTATATCATCATCTTCAGATTTACCTACAGATATATTATTCGCATCTCTATACTCACCGTTAGGAATTAATCTATCGTCAAGATCTTTGTTCATCTTGGACTTTAGAAAACTATTCTTTATTTCCGCCATGTATTAAAATTTAAGCCATTTAGACTTGTTTCTCATAACTTGAACTATTTCATCAAGCTTGATATTGGATATTCTTATTTTAGCAT
>Ga0208669_1000749_pt1 | contig 12711 bp, 23 predicted proteins | sample 21_taG_FD_184095 | JGI IMG/M metagenome (GOLD analysis project Ga0208669, IMG submission 184095) | Marine viral communities from the Subarctic Pacific Ocean - 21_ETSP_OMZ_AT15319 metaG (SPAdes) (version 2) | ecosystem: Environmental > Aquatic > Marine > Oceanic | place: Pacific Ocean | collected...
GTGGTGACACTGGAAACTTTTTAAACTTACCTTACCACAATCAAATGAAAGGACTACGTTATGCTATCAACGATAATGGCGCCGGTTGTACACTTGAGGAATTTTATAAGCTCTATGATGTTTACAGTTGCAGTAAAGAAGAAGTCGAAGCGATTAAAACAGAAGAGAAAAAAATAGAAGAAGCATTTCCTGGAGGACCCCCTTGCTTAAACAAGTTAGCATCTATTGGTTTTGGTGAGGGTTCCAGAAATAATGCACTATTTAATATTGCAGTTTATTATAAACAATCACATCCAGACACATGGGAAGATGAAATTGTAAAAGCTAATTCACAATATATGGAACCTGCATTAAGTAATAGTGAGGTTCAACAATTAATTAAATCAGTAAACAGAAAAGGTTATGATAAATATAGATGTAAAGATGCACCTATCAATGCAGTATGTCAGTCTGGTTTATGTAGAACAAAAAGATTTGGTGTAGGATTTGGTGAAGAAGAAATGCCTGTATTAGGTAGTCTTACAAAATATACATCAACACCACCACAATGGTTTTTAAATGTAGATAAAACTAGAATAGAATTAAAAACAGAACAGTTGTATAGCTCACCTTTGTTTGCGTTAGCATGTTTAGATCAAGCTAACTTAGTTGTACCTGTACCTAAACCAAAAGATTGGAAGCAACATTTTTTAAAACCTTTAATGCAAAATTTACAAGAAGTAGAACCACTAGAGTCATTGAATCCTACTAATGAAATTACAGGACTCTTGCAAGATTGGACAACTAATAGACAATCAGCAAGAACAATAGATGATATATTTAATAAGTTACCTTTTACAGAAGATGGATTTACATATTTTAGAATGGAAGACTTTTATTCATTCTTAAAAAAGAATAACTGGGACATGGATAAAATTAAGACAGGTAATTTAATTAAAAGATTAGATGATATTTTTGTAGAAGAAACAAGGTTAAGAGTTAAATCACAACAACCAAGAGTAATTAAAATTAAAACTATGAAAAAATTAGAAGCAACAGTTTCTAAAATTGCCTACCAACAAGAGGATTTTTAATGAAGTATGACAAAGACGTAGGTAAAAATTGGCATTTAAGATTTAGATTAATAATACAAGAACTAACAGAAGAACTAGAACTAACACAAATACAGCTACAAATAGCGGAGAGGAAACTGAAGAAATATGAAGACAATAATACTAGGTCCACCAGGAACGGGAAAGACAACAACATTGTTAAACTTAGTGGACGAATTTCTCAAAGATGGGATAAGACCTAGACAAATAGGTTATTTTTCTTTTACAAAAAAAGCAGCAACGGAAGCAGCAGACAGAGCTGCAGATAAATTTGGTTTAGATAAAGATAATGATCTACCTTTTTTCAGAACGTTACACTCATACGCTTTTAATCAATTGGGTATGACTAAAGAAAAAATGATGAAGACAGAAGACTATAAAGAATTTGGACAGAAATGTGGCATTCCTATTAAGACAGCAAAATTTTCTAATGATGATGGTACATTTAATTCTGATAATGAATACCTTACAATAATAAATACAGCAGCTGTAAAACGAATGGACTTATTAGAATACTATGACTCTAGAAAAAATATACTAGACATAGAAAGAAACACATTATTTTTATTAGCAGAAGAATTAAAAAGATTTAAGAAAGAAAAGAATCTAAAAGACTTTAACGATTTGATAGAAGACTTTTTAACAAAAGAAACTTTATCTACGTTTGAAGTATTATTTATAGATGAAGCACAAGACTTATCTTTATTGCAATGGGAAATGGTAAGAAAAATTTGGAAGAGAGCACATAAAACTTACATAGCTGGTGATGATGATCAGGCTATATTTAAATGGGCCGGTGCAGATGTAGATCACTTCATAGCACTTAAAGAAGAAGTTGATGACATACAAACATTAGATCAATCATATAGAATACCAGGTGGTCCTATACATGAACTATCACAAAAAATAATTAACAAAGTACAAAATAGATTTCCAAAAGAATATAAACCTAGAGAAGAACAAGGATTATTAAGAAGATATTCTGATATAACACAAGTAGATATGAGTTCAGGTAACTGGTTAGTATTATCTTCTGCAAATTATTTTTTAGAAGATGCCAAAGATTTGTGTGAAATTCAAGGATGGTACTACCAATGTAAAGGAATAAATTCTGTACCATTAAAATTATTGTTAGCATTAAATAATTGGGAGCATTGGCGTAAAGGTGAATTATTAAATCATCTAGAAATTAAAAACATTTATGAATACTTAGGTGACAATGTTTTAGTTGGATTCCAGAAGGGTAAAACTCTTCATTCGGATGCGAAGTATACACTAAAAGAATGTCAAGATCAACACGGGTTACTAACTTCTAACGTTTGGTTTGAATCATTTAATGGTTTAGATCCAATGACAGAAACTTACATTCGTAATATGAGGGCGAATGGAGAAACACTAAATAAAAATCCTCGTATAAAAATGTCAACTATACACGCAGCGAAAGGAGGAGAAGCCGACAACGTTTTGCTTATGCAAGACTTAACAGGTGCAGCGATTGAAACTTTTAGTCATGACCCGGATGAATTACATAGATTATTTTATACTGGAGCAACAAGAGCGAAGCGTGAATTGCATGTGTTAGATCCAAAAAACTTTGATCGAGCTTATATAATATGACCAATAAAGAAATATTTAAAAAAGCAGTATATGATTCACTAGATAAGCAGGTAGGCGGGAAACACTACCGCAATATGAAGATTCAACCTGCTGAATTTATTAACGAAAACAAGTTGCTTTTTGCGGAGGGCAACGCTATAAAGTACATATGTAGACACTCAGAGAAGGGTGGCATACAAGATATAGATAAAGCAATACACTATCTTGAGATGGTAAAGGAGAGAGACTACGAATGAGAAGAACACAGATCCCACTATTTGCACCCGAAACAGAATGGGTTGCACCACATGAACTAAAAGATTTATCAGGAGCCAAAGAAGTAGCTATTGACTTAGAAACTTATGATCCTGAATTAACTACGTTAGGGTCAGGTAATGTCATAGGAAGAGGGCACATTGCTGGCGTTGCGGTGGCCGTAGAGGGCTGGTCAGGCTATTATCCGATAGGTCATGAGGGTGGTGGAAATATGGATAAAAAGCTCGTTTTAGAGTGGGTCCAAGATCTAGTAAATCAAGAGAAAACTACCTTTATATTTCACAATGCAATGTATGATGTCTGTTGGTTAAGACAGGCTGGTATAAAAATCAGAGGTAAGATTGTTGACACTATGATTGCAGCGTCTTTAATAGATGAGAATAGATTATCTTATGCATTAAACACGTTGGCTAAATTTTATGTAGGCATAGGTAAGAATGAAACATTATTAAATGAAGCAGCAAAAAGTTATTCAGTAAATCCTAAATCAGAAATGTATAAACTTCCTGCTATGTATGTAGGTGAGTATGCTGAACGTGATGCTGAAGCTACATTAAAGTTATGGCAAAGATTAATTGTTGAACTTCATAACCAAGAACTAATGGATGTATTTAACCTGGAGACAAAATTATTTCCTTGTCTAGTTGATATGAGATTCAAAGGTGTAAGAGTTGATCTTGAACATGCAGACAAATTAAAGAAAAATTTAATGGAACGCGAAGCTAAAATTATTAGTAAAATCAAAGAGTTAACAGGAGTTGATGTAGAAATACACGCAGCCCGAAGTATAGCAAAAGCTTTTGACAAATTGAAACTTCCATATGACAGGACAGAAAAAAGTAACGAGCCTAGCTTTACAAAAAACTTTTTACAAAATCATCCTCATGAGTTAGCAAGATCAATTGCAGATGCAAGAGAGATTAACAAAGCGCATACAACTTTTATAGATTCAATTACAAAACATTCTGCTAATGGTAGAATCCATGCAGACATAAATCAAATAAGATCAGATCAAGGCGGAACGGTGACAGGTAGATTCTCTATGAGCAATCCAAACTTACAGCAGATTCCAGCGAGGCATCCGGAACTCGGACCGATGATTAGATCTATATTTATTCCAGAAGAAAATACAACGTGGGGATCATTTGACTATTCACAACAAGAGCCCAGAATTTTAGTACACTACGCAAAACTACAAAACTTAGAAGGCGTAGATGAAATTGTAAATGCATATAATCAAGGCGACGCAGACTTTCACCAGGTTGTTGCAGACATGGCAGGTATTGAACGTAAGCAAGCAAAAACTATTAACCTTGGACTTATGTATGGTATGGGTAAAAATAAATTAATGGCAGAACTAGGTTTGATGAAAGAATCTGCAGAAAAATTAATTAGACAATATCATGCAAAGGCTCCGTTTGTAAAAAAACTTATGGATAATGTAACTCGTAAAGCAGAGGACAGAGGTAAGATTAGAACTTTAGGTGGCAGAGCATGTCACTTTGATTTGTGGCAACCTACACAGTTTGGTATATTTAAACCTCTACCATTAGAAATGGCTAGAAAAGAATATGATGAACCATTAAAACGTGCGTTTACATACAAAGCATTAAATAAATTAATACAGGGATCAGCAGCTGATATGACAAAAAAGTCCATGGTGGCGCTTTATGAAAATGGTATAATACCTCACATACAGATTCACGATGAGGTAGATATTTCTGTAGAATCTGATAAAAAAGCAGAACAAATAATTGAGATTATGGAGTCTGCAGTAGAATTAAAAGTACCTAATAAAGTAGATTATGAACAAGGTAAAAACTGGGGTGAAATAAAAGGTTAATGGCTTATTTAAATGCGAACACACCAACTATATATGCACAAGTAAGAAGGGAATATTTATATGATTGTAAAAAACATCATGGAGAAGTTGAAGACTGTATTATCTTTGGTCTTACTAGCATGGGGGGCCGTGCTATATTATTTCATGCTCTTATGGGTAACGGTGCAATATTTTATCGCCTACCAATTAGCGCGTTTATTCAAAAGGGATTTGACCCGTCCAGAGTGCCCACAAGAAGACTTGATGAATTGGAGCTTTGGAATTGTTTTTCTTATTATCCTACTGTCACTCATTGGGCTATCTTAAGCGCAGCTTCAGGTTATTACTTTGGTAAAGATAAGAAAAAGCATTACGGATCATATTTATTTACTGTTGACTGGGGTCACCCAGATGCTAATATACTCGATACCGATCATTCGGAGATACCACACGAACATAAGTGTGCACACATAATTGCTTTAGATGATGGCAATTTTGCAGCCCAACCAAACAATAGATGTATTTGGGACTTACCTTCTTTTACCGTGAAAGATAATATTCCGGATTGGAAAGTACAAACTAACGAATGGAACGTAGAAGATTCTGGTAAATGGAGAACTTCAGATACAGATGATTTCTTTTACGAGATAGAGGAAAAAAAAGATGATTGATAAAATAAAAAGCAAAGCAATAAATTACTGGTCACACAACAAAATTGAATGTGTGGTATTTGCAGTTTTGATTGCTGCATTAATTCTAAAATAATTTAAGTTTAAATTTTATGGAGTACGCTAGGATGGATTACAGATTTACAGCGGTGCTTATAATAATGTTAACTTTATTAGCATTTTGTGGAGGACCACATGTCCAATAAACCACTCAACATATCTGAATCTGCTGCTGTACAGATGCCGATGAAAACGGTTGCTAGCCTTATAATTCTTGTTGGAATGGGCGTGCTCGGCTACACAGAGCTGACGGCGAGATTGGTATCGTTAGAGACATCACGTGAGTTATTTGAAAATGATTTACTTAAAAAAAGTGAACAGGTCCCAACGGATCAGGAACAACATTTTTTAATCGAGGATTTATATAAAACCGTTGAGAAGATGGAAGAAACACAAGAGATGAATATGACTAACAAAGTTAATATAGAATTTTTAAGAGAACAATTAGATAAAGCATTGGAAGATATTGAAGGATTAAAAGATAAAGTAAGAGAAAATGGAAAGAGTTACTAGGAAAATATTTGATTACATCCACGAGATGAAAAGAACGCTAACAAATAAACGTTTAGCCAAAGATTTAAGAAAAGAAGTAGAAACAGGTAAGCATGGTACACAAAAATATGTACTAAAGCAAGGTCCCAACAAAGGTAAAACATTATGATAGTTGAAGGAGTTGTAGCTCTTTGTATGTTTATTCAAGGAGAGCTGAAGGAACACAGAATCCAGCCTGCAATGAGTGACTGCCTTAAGGGGAAGAGGGTTGCGGAGCGTGATAAAACTGATTCTATTGATTATAAATGCGGTAAGGTAACAGCAGAGCTCGAAGATAATATCGATGGTAGCAAAACAATTAAAAAAATTATCGAAGAATAACCCATTTGCCAAGGCTTTAAAAACCTTTACACAAAAGATTGTACCTGATAAAAAAAAATATGACCGTAAAAAAATCAAAAAACCCATTTCCATTCAAGACTGAAGTTGTTACCGGTGAATGTGATGCGTGTAAGTTAACTACATTGTTAGTTGGTATTGATGGTACTTTTTATCGTTGTATAAGTTGTGGAGAAGATCTTGAACAAAAAGTAAATGGTGTAATCAAATATATTAAAGTTGATAGACACACAGATCTCACAGCTCATGGCAAAGATTAAATTTACACATTTTATACCAAGAGATAAGCCTAAAAAAAGAGGGCCTCGACAACATAAAAAAAATCTCAATAAGGGAGAGAAGCGTCAAAAGAAACAAACGCGCTATAAAGGTCAAGGTTAAATATGAAATTTTTATTAACGGTTTATATCTGCTCTGCAATGAGTGGAGAATGTTACACTAACAAAGATTATCCAAAAGTATTTTCTGATCATCACGATTGCATACGTGCAGGTTTATCTGAGTCTTATGAAATTATATATGCAGAAGGAAATTTTACTAAAGAAGACATAAATAATAATCAATTATATCCTAAATTTACATGTATTCCTGCAAAAGATGAGGGTAAAATAGTCACTTAATTGTCTGCCGGAGCTAGAAAGCTCACGGCAAACAAAAGGTGTGAGAAGAGATCTTCAGAATACACCAAAAAATATTTTCTTGCAACACTTGATTTATTGTTGTAGTTTCCCATATATTAATACAAATAAATATAAATGAAAGTGAGAAAACAATGGCAGATCCTGCAAAATTTAAGTCGGTTAGTGTATCCGTATCGACTTATAAAATACTAAAATATCTTGGAGACGGAAAAATTACAGATGCAGATTTAACTGTAAGTAAAACAATTGAAAGTCTAGCGAAAAAAGAAGGTAAAAAACATGGATACAAAAACGGAAAAGCGTAAAACTATTTGCCCACAATGTAAGGGCAATGGCTATGTTAGAGCTCTTGTTGAAGAAGGTAGAGAAGAGTTGATAGCTGATTGTAATAAGTGTGATAACCAAGGAGAGTTAAATGACTGAACTAAAAGATGAACATTTTGAAGTTATAAGTGAGAATAGAGGAAGACAACATGAGAAGAAAAATTATAGACCTCTATCCCATGATCTATTTATTGAAGAAAGTTTAATAGATGGTCAAGGTTTATTTGCATCAACAGATATACCTAAAGGAACTGATCTAGGTATTTGTCATTATCAAATAGAAAAAGATAAGATGAGTCCGGTTGAATTAATAAGAACACCACTTGGTGGATTTATTAATCATGAGCCACTTGTCTATAACAATATGGAAGAGAAGAAAGAACTTTCTGGTCCTAATTGTGAAAAAATAAAATCTAGACCCGATGGTGCAAAAACTGAATGGAATCTCGTAACGCGTAAGGATATTAAAGCAGGTGAAGAGTTAACTATTCACTATACTTTTTATAAAATATAATGGACGACAGAGGACCCGCAGATCTAGAAAGAAGAATAGATGATCTTAAAAAAAGAGTTGATCATTATGAATCTTTAGATAAGCAAGAACTCATTGACAATCTAACTATGACTAAAGCTCAGTTACTTACAGCGGAGAAAGAAATAGATAGACTTAATGAGTATGTCCAAGTAATGGAGTTAGAAGAAATATCTAAAAAGTTATAATGACTGATGATGAAGAAGAAAAGATTCTAAAAGATTTAAATCCCAAAGAAGCAATAGATATCTCTACAGTTATAACTACCCATCACATCGCACCTAATCAATATTTTATGTTTAGAACCGGTGGACCACATTTTTTTAGTAAATGTAAAAATAAAGATGTAGTAGATCCTAAATACTTAGATCTTTCTTGGCCATTTATTTATAATACTAAAGGTACAAAAAATAGAATAATCACTGGAAGCATTGCTAAAAGTAAAGCTACGTCAGGTTATGTTTATTGTAAACTTCATGACGCTAGTGAAAAAAGAGAAATGCAAGACTTTAGAAATGCTGCTAGAAAAAATATTAGAGAAGTTTATAAAGAACATGAATTTCTTATGCATCGGTTGGTAGCGTTTGCTTTTGTACCTAATGATGATCCAAACAAAACAATAGTAGATCATATAAATGGTAACCGTTGTGATTATAAAATAACAAATTTAAAATGGGAAACATTAAAAGGAAACTCTAGAGGATCTGCCGGACAATCATCAGATCCAGATGCTGTCTATGAAATAGTAAACCAAACACTTTGGTTTCATGGTAAGATGGGTGAGTATGAGGGCGCTAAAGAATTATATAATAAACATAAGGAACAAGCGGTCAAACAATTAAATTTTTTTGAAATATTTGAAAAGGAGTTAAAAGATGAAACACAATAACTGTTTTATATACCCGAAGACGGTACGCGAAGCAATTGATGGTAAACGTCATTATGATACCGGTAAAGAAAAACTACCGAGTGTTACAACTATATTATCAGCTACACAAGATCCGGAGAAGGCTAAGAGTCTGCAGGCGTGGCGTGATCGTATTGGCGAGGCCAGCGCGACGCGGATCGTTGATGAGGCAGCAGCCCGTGGGACTGCGATGCACAAGATATTAGAAAGGTATGTTGGTGAACAAGGTTATTTAGATCTAACACAAGTAGGACTCAACGCACATAACATGGCCGTTAGAGTCATAGAGCAGGGTCTATGTAATGTTTCTGAGTATTATGGTATCGAATGTACTCTTTTCTATCCAGGGTTATATGCAGGTCAAACAGACATGGTTGGGATTCACAAAGGCCAAGATGCTATTATAGATTTTAAACAAACAAACAAACCTAAAAAAGCAGAATGGATAACAGATTATAAACTTCAATTAGCAGCTTATGCTATGGCACATAACTATATGCACAAAACAGAAATAACCAAGGGTGTGATTATGATGTGTAGCAAAGATAATTATTATCAAGAGTTTGTAGTTGAAGGTAATGAGTTTAAAGAATATCAACATAAATGGTTGGGAAAGGTGAGTGAATATTATGAACATAAAAGAAAAAATGACGAAGCTAGACAGTCTAGCGAGAGCAGTAAAGAATGCGCCGAGTCCGGGGATGAAACAAATCTGGACGGATAAATGGTATTCTTTAGTTAAAGAATATGCAAAAACAATACAGAGTATGCAGGTGTCTAAACCTGATCCATACAATGAACACTTAAATAAAACAAAGGGAGAACGTTAAATGAGCATGCGTGTAAGAGATTTGCAACAGTACCTTGGCAAATTTACAGAAAATCAAAAAGGTACAGCAATATCTAATTGTCATATTTATATTGAAACAGAGAGTGGTGCATTAGAAGAAATAAGAAGAATTGAAATACAAGAAAATAATATTATTGGTCATCCAGAACCAACACGAATGGTTTTAAAAAGTGAAAACATTAATAGGTTTAGATCTAAAACCTTTAGACAGAGTTAAGTTATCCCCAGGGATAGGGGTGGAAGCGAGAGTGGAAGCCCCATTAAACACTTGACATTATCCTAGAATATCCTATAACACAATCTGATGAAAGCTCAAGGGCGTACATATCTTGCCGATGGCATTTCCCTGGACGTTAGCATTGACCCGAAAAATACATAAGTAGGGTAGCAACCTGGAGTTTGCTCGGCTGTGAGTACGTGCACGGAAAGCAGTCGGGTTCATATGAACTTAGAACTATTCTAAAGTAATTGTGGCAATAGTATGACAACTGCAGTTTTATGCGGGTTTTTGGTCTGTGCCATACATAAGTAGAATCTTGGGGGTATAAGTTTTTTTTTCTATCAAAAAAAAGTCGGTGGCACAGTGGCACAAAGGGTGTTTTTGGCTTATTAGTGTTGGTATTAGCAAGTAATAGCTGTGCCAGAGGGTCAATTTACAGTGGCACACCGTGGCACAACATACTGTTTTACGCCAATTCTATGTACTCTGCGCGCGGGGATTTTTTTGTTTTCAAAAATAAAAAATTTGCCTAAATATTTCTCTTATAGTAAAAAATCTGTATGCCAAAATCCAGAAAGAAATCTAAGTATAGACATGTTGTAATTAAGAATAAAAAATATTATTTTTATTCTATAACGTGGCTGGACATTACGGGTGACAGCGGGCACGCTACATCAGAGGAGTTTACAAAGTTTAATCCAAGTGTTATGATTACACAGGCTTATTTATTTAACAAAGATAAAAAAAATGTTAAAACATTTGCCAGTTACGAGGAGAATGAGGAATTATTCTCTGATAGAAATGTATTCCCAATTGGGTGTATAATTAAAATGGAGAAAATAAACATATGAAAAAATTAAAACCATTACCAAAAGGTAAAAAATCAAAGGGATTAAAAAAACTCCCTAAACAAGTTAGAAATAAGATGGGCTTTCTTAAAAAAGGTGGCAAAGTTAAATAATGGCTAAACTATGTCCAGCAGGCAAAGCTGCCGCAAAGAAAAAATTTGACGTTTATCCCAGTGCATATGCAAATATTTGGGCTTCTAAATATTGCAAAGGCAAAGTAGGTCGTAAGAAAATGAAAAGTGGTGGACTTACAAGCAAAGGCATGGGCTGTGCAATCAGATGAGCGGTCTAAAAAAATGGTTAGATGATAAATGGGTTGACATAGGTGCACCCAAAAAAAATGGTAAATATCAACCATGCGGAAGAAAATCTGCCAAAGGTTCAAAAAGAAAATATCCAAAATGTGTACCTTTAGCAAAAGCAAGATCAATGAGCTCATCACAAAAAACATCTGCAGTAAGAAGAAAAAGAGCAGTATCTAACAAAGGACCAAAACCAACCAATGTTTCAACATTCGCAAAGAGAAAGAAATGAAGTCTAAAAAATTTAGATTCGATGGTAGATCAAGACCAACTAATGATACCTACAAAGAAAACTTTAATAGAATTTTTAACCCTACCTTGGTTAAAAATATGCCTAATGTTAAGTGGAAAGAAATCCCACCAGTCAAAGGACCCGACCCTCAAGGAGTTAAATCTGGCACTACTATTTCAAGAAAAAAAATTTAATTTAGCTTTTTTATATTTTCTGGTATCTCAGATTCTTCTGTGTGGATGTCTACTGCTGTACCTTCTATAATATCTTTGTGATCTTTTAATATATCTTTCATTCTAGATTCTAATTCTTGTTCAGATAAATTATCTATATTACCTGTCATAATTAATTTCTGATCTACATACAATCCACCTGCTTTACCACGTGCTACTTCAGCATTGGTTGCAGCACTCCATGCACCTTTTGCTCTGGCGTCATCTCTAATTTTTGCAAGCTCTGTAATATGTCTTTCAAATGATATGCCATATTTCTCTTGAACTTCTGCTCTTAATTCACCTATATATCTAACTACCAACGGAGATATTTTTGGGTTTCTTAACTCACTAGCTGCTTGTCTAGGTCTAGTTTTATAGCCTGCTTCCTTTGCACATTCCGCTGGGGACATACGTCCCTCATTGTAAACTAGCAATTCTGCAAACTTTATTTGTCTCTCTGTTAATTTTGCTGGCACTCCCATAACTTGACTTATAACGTAACTTGACGTACAAGTCAATGTACATGAGAATGCTTCTAAACAACGGTGTGAACGATGAAAAAAGAGTCTGATCTTTGGAAGTTATTAAAGAAAAATACACCTGAAATTAAGTGGACAAGACTAGAGTCTTGGTCATCATTTGGTACACCAGATCTGTTGGGATACCACGATACTTGTGGTTTTTTTATGTGTGAGCTGAAGTTAATACACGACAATAAAATACACTTTTCACCCCATCAAATACTGTTTCATTCTACCATGACAAAACGTAATTTTATATTGGTTGGACAAAGCCCGAAGGGCTCTCCTCGATCCGTAAAACTTTATGGATCAGCCTCGATCCTCGGTCTGCTTGAGGACCATCGAGAGGTCCCGCCTGTGGCCCAAGACGATTGGGGCCATATTATTTCTTGCTTGCTCGCGAACCGCTCGTGACCTTCCGCTTGCTGGCTCGCTCGCGCTCTCGCTTGTCGGCTTGCGCTCGCTCGCTCGCTTCAAATTCTTTTCGCTGCTTCTCCAAAGCTTTGTAATATGTAGGGTGTTTCCAATTCATTAGTGTTTACCATAACAGACGTTAGCTGTCGACCTATCCCAGCAAGCCCGGCAATCTTTGCATTGGCCGCCCTGAGTAGGAGCCGGGCAGGTTGCACCCTGCCCGCTTGTCACGGTTGACGTCCACGGCCAGAATTTAACTGGCCCTTGGTCTACCATGTGAGAAGACATTCTAATTATCAAA
>Ga0208669_1000757_pt1 | contig 12549 bp, 15 predicted proteins | sample 21_taG_FD_184095 | JGI IMG/M metagenome (GOLD analysis project Ga0208669, IMG submission 184095) | Marine viral communities from the Subarctic Pacific Ocean - 21_ETSP_OMZ_AT15319 metaG (SPAdes) (version 2) | ecosystem: Environmental > Aquatic > Marine > Oceanic | place: Pacific Ocean | collected...
GTCACTGTTAATGGATATTGGAGTATAGTATGAGTTCACAATTAAATGTAGACACCATTGTAGATAAAGCAGGTAGTGGTGGGTCAAATGTTAAGATGGCTAATACCTCTACTTATGTATCAGATGGTGGTTCAACTACACAGAATACTGTGCAAAGTTTAGCAAAGTCTTGGTGTAGATGGGAGTCTCAAGGAACTGCTAGTGTTATAGACAGTTTCAATCACTCTAGTATGACAGACAATGGAACAGGAGACCAATCAATTACAATAGCTTCAGCTATGGCAAATACTACATATGCTCATGTTGGTATGGCAGGTGGCTCATCAGGAAATTTAGCAACAATACAGCAACAGCAAGCAAGTCATGCTGCTACCACAACTGTACAAAGGTATGAGACAGCTTATGCAAATAGTAACTTATATGATTGGGATTCTATTAACGCCGCATTATTTGGAGATTTAGCATAATGGCATCACAATTAAAAGTAGATACACTCACAGGTGTAACCACAGCAGGTAGCATAGTCGTTACAGGTGAAGGCAATAGTACAACAACTAATCTGCAACAAGGGTTGTGTAAACATTGGATAAGTGTAGACATGAGTAGTGCAGCAGTTTTAGACAGTTTCAATGCAGGGTCTATAACTGACAATGGCACTGGTGATTTTACTAATACTATTACAAGTGTTATGTCAAATGATGATTATAGCAATACTATAGGAAGTTTATATGTAGCTGCTTGGGGTCAAATAGGATTCTTTAGAACTAATACAGCAAGAACAACTGCTTTATACCGAACTGGCTCTGTTAATTATCACAATAATGGGAACGCAACAGATAGTCCTCAGTTTGATACACAAATAAACGGAGACCTCGCATAATGGCTAGTATATTAAGAGTAAACACATTAACAGATGCAAGTAGTAATAATTCAGTGCCAATGGCTACTGTTAATCAAGGAACAGCAAAATCGTGGGCAGATTTTACAATGGCATCAACGCCTTCTGCTAATGATTCATTTAATTTAGCAAGTATTACAGACGTAGCAACAGGAAAAGCAGGTCTAGTAGTTACTAGTGTTTTTGCAAATACTAATTATTCTGTACAAGGAAATAGCAATGGAACAGCAAATGATGATTTTAATTCAACAGTAGGACTTGGGTTAAAATGTAACTTTAATGTTTCTACAAGCACTTCTACTTATGAATTTTCTATATATGCAGGTAGTTATGTGGATGCGATACATAATTATAGCAACGCACACGGAGACTTAGCATGACCAAAGCAGCAGAATTAGCAAAGATGGGTGAAGTCCTAACCAATAGTCAGATTGGTGGGCGAAGGAATATTATTATTAATGGTGCGATGCAGGTTGACCAAAGAAATAGTGGGTCAAGTTTTACTCCAGCAGATACAAACTATACTGTTGACCGTTGGAGATACACTGCAAGTCAAGCATCTAAATTTACATTTCAACAAAACACTGGTTCAACACCACCAGCAGGTTTTAAAAACTATATGGGCTTCACTGTCGCATCTGCTGTAACTGTTGGTAATGCAGACTACTTTGCAATAACACAAAGAATTGAAGGTAATAGTGTAAGCCAGCTTGAGTTGGGAACTGCAAATGCAGAAACTGTAACCTTATCTTTTTTGGTTCGTAGTTCTTTGACTGGAACTTTTGGTGGTGCTTTACGAGGTGCAAGTTTTGGCAGGTCTTATCCTTTTACTTATTCCATATCTAGTGCTAATACTTGGGAATCTAAAACCATTACTATTGCTGGTGACACATCAGGTACTTATCAGACAGATAATACTACTGGATTAGAAGTTATATTTGGTTTGGGTGTAGGTTCAGACAATAGTGGTTCGGCAGGTGCTTGGACAGGAAGTGGTCATTTTTCTGCTACAGGTGCTGTCTCTGTTGTTGGAACTGGTTCTGCCACTTGGTATTGTACTGGAGTACAATTAGAAGTAGGCTCACAAGCCACACCATTTGAGCATAGGTCATTTGGGGAAGAACTAGCTTTGTGTCAGAGGTACTTTCAAAAAATAGTTGCTTCTTCAAGTGAACAAAGTTTAGCTTTATCTAGTGGAGGACAAGCATTTAGTTCTAGTTCTGCATATATGTTTAATGATTTACCAGTAACTATGAGGTCTAAACCTTCTATATTTAATTCAATATCTGCTTTGGGAAATTTTGGTTCTTTTGCTGCTAATGGTGGTGGAATGGCAATTAGTGGAGTTTCCATAATTACTTCAAGGTCTAATTCTGATAGGGTTACAGCAAGTTTAACTGTCGCTTCTGGTTCTTTTACAGCAGGACAATCACTTCAAGTAGACGGAGGGAATCTAGATGGTTCTTTCATAGCCTTTGATTCGGAGTTATAATTATGAATATTAAATCAGCAAGATATGAAAAAGATATACAAGAAAATAATAGCTCAATTACTGCTATAATTAATGGTGAAGAATATAGTGTACCACTAGACCCTGACAACAGACACTACCAAGAAATCCAAGAATGGGTAAAGATAGATGGCAACACAATAGCTAAAGCAGATTAAGGATGAAAATGAGTATGCAACCTGAACTAAAAGTACAACTAGAATTAGATGCCCACGAGAAAGAATGTGCTATCAGATATAAGATGGTCAATGACCAACTAAGTGCATTAGACAAAAGAATGTGGCGAATAGAAGCTATGTCTATGGCAGGTACATTAGGTGTAGTAGCTTTAATAGTCGCAATAGTAATGAAGTAGGATAAGAATACATGGCAATGTTTAAAGGCTTTAAGCCACAAGGATTACAGAAGATAGCTAGTAGAATGGGATATGCAGGTCGCATGGAAGAGTTTGATAGGTATTTAGAACAGAATCCTGATAAACAAAGAGAAATGGTTGTATATCAAGCTAAAGCACAAGAGATGGCTAAGGGTGGTTCTGTGGTTAAAATGGCAGAAGGTGGTCAAGCTGATCCTAGAGGACTACCTCAAGCTAGTGTTCCTACTACAACAGGTTTTGTTAACGAAGATGGTACACCTGCTAATATAGGCAATATAGGTGCTCAACAGATGATTGCACCTTCTCTTCCTGTAGGTGGCACTACAGTTCCTGTCGGAACACAGATTACACAAGATCAAATGATTGATAGTGGTGTAGGTCAAGTATCAGGAACAGTTGCAGTACCTACATCTATGGCTACGACAACAGGAACTACTGCTCCTACAGCTATGACAGCACCTACTATGACTGCTGATACAGTTACAGATGCAGTTGACACAGCATTAAATGCCACACAGGCAGCTCAATTAAATCCTGATGATCCTCGTTCTCAAGTTACAGCAGCTCAACAAACAGTTTCAAGTGTAGGCAGTCTAAGTGCCGCACAAGGTAATGCTACACTAATGACTAATCCTGTACAACGACAGATACAGGATGGTGAAATAATATCAGGTTCAGCTAACGCAGAGACAGCTTCAACCTATGCAGAACAAATACAAGCTGCCACAGCTACCCCAACAGATCAGGCAACTGTAGCAGGACAACTAGCAAGTTTAACTGCAAACTTTGATGCAAGTAACCCACCATCATGGGCAGCAGGAACATTACGTGCTATACAAGCACAAATGGCACAAAGAGGATTAGGTGCATCTAGCATGGCAGGACAAGCCATGATACAAGGTGCATTAGAATCTGCACTACCTATTGCACAAGCTGATGCTCAAGTAGAAGCACAGTTTGAAATACAGAACTTATCCAATAGACAGCAGAGAGCAATGCTTGCGGCACAACAACGTGCTACCTTTATCGGTCAGGAATTTGATCAATCATTTCAAGCTAAAGTAGCTAATGCAGCACGTATAGGTGATATAGCTAACATGAACTTTACTGCTGAACAGCAGATAGGGTTAGAGAATAGTCGTGCTGTAAATACTATGAATCTTAGTAATCTATCAAATACGCAGGCTATGACTATGGCAGAAGCATCTGCATTGTCACAACTTGATATGGCTAGTTTAAACAACAGACAACAGGCAGCAGTTCAAAATGCTAATAGCTTCTTGCAGACAGAGATGGCTAATGCTACTAACTTACAGCAAACTAACTTGTTTAAGGCACAACAGAGAACACAAGCATTGTTTACAGATCAAGCTGCTACAAATGCAAGTAGACAGTTTAATGCAACCTCACAAGCACAGACAGATCAGTTCTTCGCTAACTTGTCTAATCAAGCTGCTCAGTTTAATGCAACACAAGCTAATGCACAGGCACAGTTTAATGCAGGTCAGGCTAACACTGTAGAGAGATTTAATGCAGAATTAAACAATCAAAGAGATCAGTTTAACGCACAGAATCAAACAGTAATTGCACAGAGTAATGCTACATGGAGAAGAGAGATAGCAACTGCCGACACAGTAGCTGTTAACAGAGCTAATGAATTAAATGCAAATGCTATCTTAGGCATATCTAAAACAGCTTACGATAATCTGTGGACACACTATGGTGACACTATGGAGTGGGCATGGACATCAGCAGAGAATGAGCTAGATAGAATAGCTAAAATAACAACTGCTGAAATTACAGCAGAAGCATCACAAAAGGGTTATGAGATGCAGGCAGATGCTAAAGCAGCTTCAGGCTTAGGTTCTATGATAGGAACGGTATTATCAGCAGGTAGCAACACACTTATAGGTGGATGGTTAGGTGCTTGTTGGGTAGCTAGAGAGATATATGGTAAGACAGACCCTAGATGGGTTATGTTTAGAATGTGGCTAGAGAAAGATGCACCTTCTTGGTTTAAGAAATTATATATCAAGCATGGAGAATCTTTTGCTGAGTATATAAAAGATAGACCTATGCTTAAAAAAGTGGTAAAATACTTTATGGATTTAGTTATAAATAAACCCCCTCAATACTTAAAAGGATTAAAAAATGCAAAGCTACAGACAAGCGAGTAAAGACATGTGGTTTGGTATAGACCAAGCTATTAAAAAAAATGGTAAAGTTAAACCTGTGGTTAAAAAGAATAAAGGTAGCTTGTTAAGAAAACCAGATGATATGCAAGACTATGGTAGCAACCAAACTGCTACTGAAAGATATGTAATGCAGATACGTGAAGCATTTAAAAGGAACATGGGGTAACACATGGCAGTACAAATGGAACCAGAATTAGATGCTCCTATTCCGGGAATGTCTTTAACAGCAGAATTAGGTGCTAGACCTTGGCAGTCTCCACCTGAAGGAAATGATTTAAATGATGCAGTAGACTACTATATACCTAGACTAGGTGATCCTGAATTTGTAGGTCAAGTTCTAGATATAATAGATAGTGGTGTACCTCTAACATCTATAGCTGAATCTATGACTCTAGTAGGTAATATGGAAGGTAAGCATACTATAGATGTAGGCATACTAGTTCAACCTGTTATTGTTGAGTTCTTAAAAGGCATAGCTGATATAACAGATACTAAGTATACTATGAGTGCAGACAAAGACTTTAGAGATAAAGATGTAACAGAGGGTATGTTAAACAATGTAACAAAAGAGTTACAGAAGAGTTTACCTGAAGAACAACAGAGTGAGATTAACACTTTAGTTGATAAAAGTATGGATACAAAAGAAGAAGTAGTAGAAGAACCTAAAGGTTTAATGGCTAGGAGATCAATATAATGGGATTGGGTTTTTTTAGAGCAGGTTTAATAGCAGGTGGATCAGCCGCTGACATTATACGTGTGGCAGACACAGCACGTGAAGATAAATTTAATAAAGGCATTAATGATTTTGTAGACAATAATGTTCCTAAGTTTATGGAAGCTAGACAGAAACGTGTAGGCATAAAAAATAGATTAAGTGAGGAATTAAAAACAGTAGTATCTAGATTCATTAAGCCTGCTGTTGGAGAGACTGTGGATGTTAATTCTCAATATGAATTAGCAGAAAAGCTACTATTTGATAATGGTGGTAAAATAGAAAATATAGATGCTAAGTATAAGTATGAAATGATGAACTCTGCTAAACCTAAAGATTATAGTGCTACAAATTTTATAAGTAACTACTTCAATGGTATGCCAAAAGGTAAAGAAGGCTCTAGAACGGTGGATCAAATACTTACATCTAGAGCTAATCAACTAGCTCCTGATCCTACTATTGATATAGAGGGTAAGGCAGAAGCATTGGCAGGAATTAAGGATAGCGTATTCTTTAAGATGGATAGAGGTACAGTTGCCGATAGACTTAAATCAGCTACTGGGTATACAGGTCCTGTTCAAACAACTACAAACCCATATAGTGATATTACCACAGGATTGCCTTCTGCTGATTTAGATGCATTAGCTGTAAGAAAGAGTAGAGAGTTACAGCAAGAATCTAATGTGCTAGAGATAGAAGCTAAGAAAAATACTGCAGCAATAGGTCAGTATCCTGTAGGTAAAATAACTGATGTCTTTAATGATTATGCAAATAATAACTATGTAATCAATGGTGTTGATGCTAAAAGAGATTTAAAAACAGGCAAAATGATACCCTTATTAGATAAGCCTAAATTAGTACTAAAAAGTCAACAAGATGCTTTAGCACAAACTATTCAACAATTATTAAATGATAAGTCCTTTCTTCCAGAAACACCAGAGAAATCAAAGACAAATATTCTTCCTTCTTTAATTCCTATGGTAGATGGCATGCAACCACAAGAAATACCTAAAACAAAATTCAATAATATGACTATAGCCGATCCTCAAAAAATTAAAATTGGAATGGTTTATATGGACAAAGATAATAAAAAGTATATTTATTATGCCACTGATCCTAACGACTCTAGTAAAGTAGATATAAGTAAAAAATATTACTTTAGTAATTAGGTAGTAGTGCATGACATTAAATCTTACACAAGAAGAAATAGATAAATTAGCAGAAGAAGCATCTAATGATGGTACAGTTGTGCCACCTACAGGTGTATCTACTCAGCCTAATTTAAGTACTATAGAAATAGAAAAGTTAGCACTAGAAGCTGACAATGATGGTGTAGTATCTGAAGAAGAAACTACTATACTAGAACCCCCCATAGTTGCCCTTGAGGACAGACCTCCTGAAGAGAAAACGCAACTCTCCCAACGTGACATAGAAAATAGTGAAGAATTTGTAAATAATATTAAGATTTACAGAGAAGCTCGTTATGGAACAAAACAAACTGCTGGTGCTGATTTATTTCAAGGACTAGGTGGTAAAGGTGTGCTTGAAGCTACTAATGTAAACTTAGTAGATGATTGGTTAGATAACTATAGATTTACTACAGGGAATGAGATAAATGCATTAGAAGAGAGAGACTTCTTACAAAACTTAGCCAAAAAAGCAGATAAGTATAAAGCAGAAGGCGATATAGAAAACTTTAATAAAACTCAAAAAGCATTAAAGGCATCAGCTATGTTATACCAAGACACTGAAAGACTTGCTCCTATATTTGGATGGAGTAATACTGTAGGTGGTATATTTAGCAAGAAAAGATTTGAAGGCATGTCAGCGGCAGATTCAGCATTAGAGATAATAGATGCTGTGGGTGGTCATATTGCGGCAGGATTCTCTTCTCCGTCTTCTATATTCTCTGTAGGTGCATCTAAGTTTTTATTCTCAGGCATAAGAAAAAAATTAATTGCAGGAGCTATCACTAAACCAACAACTATGCAAACTACCAAAGCTGTCGTAGGTTCAGCCGCAACAGGTGCAACTATAGATGGTGCCGCGGCAGGATACTTAGACACTGTAGTGCAAGGTACTGAAATTGAAGCAGGTGTTCGTAAAAATTATGATAAAAACAGAACACTTATGGCTATGGGTATAGGTGCTGTAATAGGTGGTGTAACTAGTGCATTAGGTGCTAGATCAACTATTAAGCAAAAACCTGTTTTAACTAAAGCAGAAATGGAGAATACAGTAAAGAAAGTAGATGCCGAGAGAGTGGCAGAAGCTAAAAAAACTATTGCTAAAAGTAAAGAAAAAGGAAAGGCTATTATACAAGCCTATAGAGATGAGTTAAAAGGTACTTATGGTGAGGGTGCTGTCAGAACAGATGCACTTGGTAATGTTATAGGCATTGATAGAGAGCTTATTAAGAAAAAAGGTAGAGAATTATTAAAAGAACAAGGCATTACTACAGAGATTTCTGAACCTGCTATTAATTTTAGTATGTATCAAAGAACTATGGGTGCTGTTATTGACATATTTAATCTAGGTAAAGATAAGAAAACATTAACAGAATTTCAAATAGTAAAAAAAGGTGGTACTGCTAAAGAGTTTGCTGAAAGAGAAAAGAGAGTGCTCAAGTTATTTCAACCTCTAAGGATAAGCAAGACAGGTAAAAGAAGAGATAATGAAAAAATAAGTGAAAGAGTTTTTAATATAATTAGAAGTCCTGATATTAACTTAGATATACCTTATCAGATATTAGCTAAATATGGTGTTACTTCTAAAGAATGGGCAGCTATGCTTTTTGCAGAAGTTAGTAGAGCAGGTTCTACCTTGGCATATCAAGGTGTAGCATCTAGAGCATTGGCATTTGCTAACAGAACTAAAACTGCTCAAGAATTAGCTGAAGAAGAAGCTGAAGTAGGCTTTGGAGCTGCTGCAGATAGTTTTATAGGAACTGCAACATTAGGAGAAGTAAAAACAGATGTTGGTAAGAAGTTTAGTAAAGCTATAGACGAATCTGATACAGGAAGTACCTTTTCTAGTTTTTTTAAACGTCTTAACAATATACGTAGAGGTGGTTTAGTTTCAGGATTAGTTACAGCTATAAGAAATAATATAGCTCAATTCCCAAGAATGACATGGGATACTCTAATTCATGCAGTAGAGACTACACCTATAATAGGTAATCCTGAAAAAAAGTTCAGTATATCTTCTTCTATGTCACAAATAAAACATACTTTCTACGATCCTGAACAGGCAGTACATATGTCCAACATGTTATTAGAGTTGTACGATAAACAAAATGCTCGTATTTGGAATCAGTTTATGGAAGTAAAGGGAACTTCACGTAAAAAGAATCCCCACACAGAAACCTTATCAGGGGTAGACCCTAAATATCTTAGTATGCCTAGAGCAATAGCAGAAAAAGGTGTAACTAAGGGTTTAGATGTATGGGAAAGAGTTGTATTTACCTTCAACGTATTTAATAGATGGCAAGAATCTTTGTACCGAAGAGGTGCTATGGTGGCTGACTTAGAACGACAGCTTGTAGATCAAGGCAAAGACTTAAATACTGTTATGAAAGGTGGTAGATTCAACGAGGAAATAACAGAAGATATGATGGCTAAAGCAGTTGATTATGCCTTAGAATTTACATATGGTGCAGAACCTAAATTAAAAATATTTAGAGACTTAAATAATATGATAACTAATTCTCCTTTTACGTTAGCCATACCCTTTCCACGTTTTATGTTTAAAGCCATAGAGATGGCATACAACTATAGTTTTATGGGTGTGGCTAGTGGTTTATTTAAAACTAGGTTTGCATTTGCTGGTGCTCGTGGTGCTAAACTAACAAAAAATCAAACAGAAGGTTATAGACAATTAGCAGAGGGTATAATAGGTAGTGCTGTTTTAATACCTTTAGGTTATTTATTACGTCATCCTGAATATGGTGCTCCGGGTTCTGAGTGGTATAAATTAAAGGATGGTACAGGTAAAGAATTTGATGCTAGGGTTTATGGTCCTCCTATAGTTCCTTATCTATTTTTAGGAGAATACTTCCATAGATTAAACAGGGGTACTGCTAATTTTAGTTCAAAAGAGTTTGCTGAAGCTATAACAGGAACTAACTTTAGAAATGTAGGCAGTATACATAATGTTATAACTGATATTGTGGAAATGGACAACTTAGATGAATTAAATAAATGGGGAGCAGGTGCAGGTAGAGTATTAGGAGATGCTGCTGTTGGATTTTTGCAACCTGTTTTACAAGCTACTGATTTCAAATCACAATCTGAATTAAAGAGAGATTATAGAGAAGACCCTGTATATGCAGATGGTGTGGAAGCATTTTTAGGTGAATTTTTTGTACCTATTAACAGGAGAATAGAACCTTTCTTGGAAACGGTAGATGATTACTTTGGTACAGAATATGAAGATAAAGACTTTCCATACTCTGTTGATCCTAGAGTTACTGACATCCCTGAGAGATTAGTTCCTATTATGAAAACTTTTTTTGGTGCTACTATGAATAGAGTTCCACCTGAGTATATAATGAAGTTAGGTCAATTAGGATTTACATATAAAGATTTTATGGCTAAGTCACCTTTTCCTACTATAAATAGAAGAGCAGATGCAGATACTGCACAACGAATAGCTGAAGAAATGCCTAATGCATTAGCTACATTTTATCAAGATGCAAAAGATATGAAAGTAGAAAAGCCTGATGCTGTAGTTGCAGGTTTTGTGGATAGATATTTAAAACATATAAGAAGAGAATCATTAGCAGAAGCAATGATGGCAGATGAGGGTTCTGATACTATGATGTATTTACGTAGATATAGAAGCCTACCTATGAGAAGCAGACTAGCTGTTGTACAAATGATGGAAGCACAAATGAGAAATAATCCGAACTTGTATGGAACAACCACTATAGACTATCAAAACAAGGAACACCTAGCTGAGATGCTAGATATGGGCAGAAACATGGATGTACGATAACTACCACATCTCTGCCTAATATACTTATCTATCGTCTCCTGAACCTTGAAGTGTTCCACGTTCCTTCCTACCATGTAACTTCTTTAAGTTCTCTTTCATAATATCATTCAACGGCACACCTACCTCTTTTGCCATCATAGCACAATACCAAAGTACATCACCTATCTCTGATGCTATGGCAAGTTTCTTCATTTCAAAACCTTCCACATCTTCTCCATCACGTATAAGTTTCTTTACTTTGCCTGCAACTTCCCCTGCTTCACTTGTCATGCCCAAGGCTAAATACTCTAAGGCTTTGTCTTTAGGAAAGATGGCAGTCTGTCCTGCTAGATTCTCATACAAATCAGGTGTTATTACTTCTGATATTATCACTTTATCGTACATGTATTTTCTCACTTCTTCTTCTAGCTTCTGCATGTTTCACCTTCTTTAAGTTCTCTGCGTATGCAACATTCCAACCCCTTGACCATTCTCTGTGTTGCATTGTATGTATCTTGTAAGGGGATATCTCGTTCCTATAAAAGGAAGTTATTCCCCTTTTATACTGAATGAATAAAGGAGCATCATACTTCCCTAGACCTCTAGCTTCCCTGCTTTTTATCTTTCTTTGTGTCTTCATTCTCTTGTCTCCTTTCAAAGTATTTTACTAGTACATTTAATTTACCATTGGCATGTTCTAATGCCATTAGTTCTTTGTCTATAGTGTCAATTATAGTGGGGTGATCTCCTACTCCCACAGGATTAGTCATCATAACTTCTATGTTAGCTATGTTTCCATTCATCTGACCTAGTAGTTTAGTCTTTAGTGCTTGTAATATCATATCTCTCATTTTATACTCCTTTTAGGTTTTGGTTTCAAATGTAAAAACTCTCTTATGTGTAGCTTTCTTCCTTTAAAGAACACAATCATATTTATAGTAGTATTGATGGAAATGGCTATTAATAACCACCATTGCCACCAAAGTAATTCACTACCTTCTACCATTAACTAGCCTGTATGTCAACCATCTCGCAAGCATCTGCTGTGCAAGCTAATTCTCTACCACCACTAGTTGTATCTTCTTTCTCATAGTCTGCTAATTTAGACCAATCAATAGACTCAGGCATCTGTTTGTATAGTTGCTCATACTCTCCACCTGTTATATCTTGATAAGGTGCTTGAGCATATGTATGGTCACTAAATGGCAAGAAAGATATGCCTGATACTTCATCAAAGTTATCATATACCCATGCTCCCACTTTCATCCACTCATCTTCTTTAACAGACACAGTAACAGAAGGCTTGTGTTCACACCAATGTCTTTGGAACATGAGCCAATACTCTAGCTGTTCTATAGCAGTCATCTCTGTCCTAGTTGTAGCACCTGATGGTGACTTCATAGGAAAGCTGAACACAGTTGTGCTGTCAGGCTTCATAACACATGGCTCACTTGGTATGCCACTATCTTTCATAAACTGTGTGAGTGGGTCTTTGTTATCACCACGTACAGTTCTAATGTAATAGTCATTGTGTCTAGCGTGAATACCTGAAGCACTGTCAACTAATTGACTAACTGTACCACTAGGTTTAACACAAGTGATTGCAGTTGACTGAGGAATACCTAAATCTTTAGACATCTTCTTGTTAGTTTCTACTGCTACCTCTTTTAAGATTTGTAGTATTTCTTCATTCCATATAGGACAGTCAAGAATACCTGTTAGGGAAACTCCTAATAGTCTTTCTTCTTCTGTGTTATCCTTCCATATCTTACGTAAGTATTTAAAATTAGTAAGAGTTGATTGGAATGTACCTAAGATTGTAGCCATACGTACCTTTTCTTTTAAAGATACTAAGTCATCTGTGGCTCTACACACTACTTCCGT